>Ga0209403_10000214_pt1 | contig 92338 bp, 97 predicted proteins | sample ArcticOcean_MG_C_8_FD_187440 | JGI IMG/M metagenome (GOLD analysis project Ga0209403, IMG submission 187440) | Marine microbial communities from western Arctic Ocean - ArcticOcean_MG_CB11_86 (SPAdes) (version 2) | ecosystem: Environmental > Aquatic > Marine > Oceanic | place: Arctic Ocean...
CGCTGCCAAGCCAGCTTAGAGCGACGCTGGTGCGGTACGTGTCGCGTCGAGGGCAACTTCGCGCGCTTGATTTTGCCGCTCCCCTCTGGCACCTCAATTACGCTACACAAATTGCGGGTATATTCGGCCGATGCTGAGAAATCTATACGATTGGGTTATGGCGTTGGCTGGCAAGCGGCACGCCATCTGGTGGTTGGCGGGAGTCTCCTTCGCGGAGAGCGCGTTCTTCCCGATTCCGCCCGATATCCTGCTCGTCCCGATGGTCCTGGCCAATCGCCGCCGGGCGTGGCGCATCGCCGGGGTATGCACTTTGGCCTCGGTAATGGGCGGTTTGCTCGGCTATGCCATCGGGCTTTGGCTGTTTGACGCAGTCGGCCAGCCGTTGTTGGAATTTTATGGCTCCGAGGACAAATTCAGCCAGTTTCAAGACTATTACAACGAATGGGGCGGATGGATCGTCGGCGCCGGCGGATTTACACCGCTGCCCTATAAGGTGATCACAATCGCCAGCGGCGTCACACGGCTCGATATCGGTATCTTCATTCTCGCCTCGGTCGTCTCACGTGGCTTGCGCTTTTACTTCGAAGCCGCCCTGTTGTGGCGCTTCGGGGAGCCGGTGCGCGAATTCATCGAACGCCATCTCGGAAAATTGGCGCTGCTCTTCTTCGTCATGCTGGTCGGCGCGTTCCTGCTGGTCAAGCTGCTGGTATAGGGCTCATAGTCGAGTGATGACGTTGTTCGACAAACCCCGGCTGCTGGCAGCGGTGCTCGTTGCCGTCAGTGGCGGCTTGTTGCTCGGCGCTTTTCTGTTCGAGCATATTGGCGGCCTCGCCCCGTGCGAACTTTGTTGGTACCAACGCTACGCACATATGGCCGCTTTGGCGATCGCGTTGCCGGGGCTTTATTTCAGCCGGCATGTCAGCGTTTCTGTGCCGCTTCAGATGGCAGCGGCGGTGGCGATACTCGTCGGCGCGGCCATCGCCGGATATCAAGTTGGGGTCGAGCAGAGCTGGTGGGAGAGCAGCTGTGCCACGCCGATCAAGGGCGATACCATCGAAGAACTGCGCGCCAGTCTGCTTGCCGCGCCTCACGTGCGCTGCGACGAGATCGCCTGGTCTCTATGGGAAATTTCCATGGCCGGCTGGAACGCGCTGCTGTCGCTCGCCTTGGGCACTGGTGCGCTGTATGCTGGAATTATGATGGAGCGGGCCAAATGATGGACGACGCAGAGCGAACCGCACGGCCAGCGCGCACCGGTGACGACCGGCTACCCGGCGACCTGGGGCCGGAACAAACCATCGAGCGAATCCTCCGTGTCGATCATGCCGGCGAGTACGGCGCTGCTCGCATTTATGAAGGCCAGCTCGCCGTGCTCGGGCGCGATGCCGTGGCGCCGGTCATTCGCGAAATGGCCGATGCCGAACGCAAACATCTGGAAACATTTGATCGCCTGCTGCGCGAGCGCCGCGTCAGGCCAACCCTGCTGGCGCCGTTCTGGCATGCCGCTGGGTTCGCCCTCGGCGCGGGCAGCGCGCTGATGGGCCCGCGCGCGGCGATGGCGTGCACCGCCGCCGTGGAAGAAGTGATCGAGGAACACTATGCGGCGCAGGTCGACAAGCTCGGCGACGACGAAAAGGAATTGCGTGAAACGCTGATTGAATTCGGCGCCGAGGAAAGCCGGCATAAAGAGATAGGATTGGAGCATGAAGCGGAAAAGGCGCCGGGCTACGAGCCGCTCAGTGCCGCGGTCAAGCGAGGCACACGTCTTGCAATCTGGCTTTCGGAGCGGATCTAGCGGTGCGCACCTGACGGCGCGGCAGCGTCAGCGGTCTTCCAGTTCGGAATCCCAATAGAGATAATCGCGCCAGCTTTGATGCAAAAAGCGCGGTGGAAATTCGCGGCCGGCTTCATGCAGATCATGGGTGCTAGGCGGACGCGGCGCGTAGTGCGGATGCAGGCCGCATTCGTTCGGCATCCGGCTGCCCTTGGCAAGATTGCAGATGCTGCACGCCGTCACCACATTGTCCCAGCTGGTGTGCCCGCCGCGTGAACGCGGGATGACGTGATCGAAGGTTAGATCTTCGACGGCAAACCGACCGCTGCAATATTGACAGGAGAAACGGTCGCGCAAAAAGACATTGAAGCGGGTAAATGCCGGGCGCCTGGCGAGCGGCACATATTGCTTGAGCGCGATGACGCTGGGCAGGCGGATTTCGCAACTCGGCGAATGCACTGCGACGTCATATTCCGAAACGATGTTTACGCGCTCGAGAAAGGCCGCTTTAACTGCATCCTGCCACGGCCAAAGCGAAAGCGGAAAATAGCTAAGCGGCCGATAATCGGCGTTCAGTACCAAGGCGTGGCAGGACTCAAGCGGCGTCGACACGCTCTTTCCCCTCATCGCGACACGCTTCCCAACGAAGCGGTGCTAAAATTCCGTCTATCATCATAAGCACCGCTGGAAGACAGACAAGGGTCAATCCCCCGGCTCGGGTGTCTGCAAGCTTGGCCAGGCCGCGTCGACGGGATAGGTTGTCGCCCGTTTTAGATCCCTATCGGAGTTGCCGAAATGTCCAACCCGTTTTCTTCTTCGCCGCGCACCGGCCCGCTCTCGGGGCTACGCGTGCTTGACATGAGCCGGGTCTTGGCCGGCCCGTGGTCCGGGCAATTGCTCGCCGATTTTGGCGCCGATGTGGTGAAGGTCGAGCGCCCCGGTGTGGGCGACGATACGCGCGGCTGGGGCCCGCCCTATCTTAAGGACGCCGCCGGCAACGAGACTGGCGAGGCGGCCTATTATATGTCGGCCAATCGCGCCAAACGTTCGCTTACCCTCGATATTTCGAAACCCGAGGGTCAGGAAACCTGCGCCGCCTTGGCCGGGCACGCCGACATCCTGTTGGAGAATTACAAGGTGGGTGGCCTGGCCAAATATGGCCTCGACTATGACAGCTTGAAAGCGAGCAATCCGCGGCTGATCTATTGCTCGATCACCGGCTTCGGCCAAACTGGCCCTTACGCCGCGCGCGCTGGTTACGACATGATAATTCAAGGCGCCGGCGGATTCATGAGTCTCACTGGAGAGCGTGACGATTTGCCCGGTGGCGGGCCGCAAAAAGGCGGCGTCGCGGTGGCTGATTTGATGACCGGCATGTATGCCACGGTCGCCGTCTTGGCCGCTTTGGCGTGGCGCAAGAAATCCGGCGCCGGCCAGTATATCGATCTCGCCCTCTTGGATACCCAAGTCTCCTGGCTAGCCAATCAGGCGATGAACTATCTGGTCGGTGGCGAGGTGCCGCGCCGCGCCGGCAATGCGCATCAGAATATTGTGCCCTATGGCGTTTTTCCGGCGCGCGACGGCCATATGATCCTCGGTATCGGCAACAACAGCCAATTGACCAAGTTCCTGGAAATTGCCGGGCGCGCCGACCTCATGCAAGACGAGCGGTTCACGACCAACACCCTGCGGGTGCAACACCGCGAGGCGGTGGTGGCGATTGTCGGCGGTATCACGGCGATGCGCGATCTCGACGATTGGCTGGCGGAATTGCAGCCCGCCGGCGTGCCTTGCGGACCGATCAACACGCTCGACCGGGTATTCGACGATCCGCAGATCAAGGCGCGCGGCATGCGCGTCAAAATACCCCATGCGCTCGGGGTCGACGTGGAGTATGCCGGAAATCCGATTCGCTTCTCCGATTCCCCGGTAGACTATCCGCGCGCCGCGCCGTTGCTCGGTGAGCATAGCGATGAAGTGTTGGAGGAATGGCTCGGCCTCGACGATGCCGCCATCGCCGCGCTCCGCCAGAGCGGCGCGGTATAGCGTCAGCATCGCGAGGGCCGGGGATGTCTGCAGTCACCCGCTTCGCCCCCAGCCCGTCGGGCTACCTGCACTTAGGCCACGCCTATTCGGCCCTGATCGCTGCCAGCGCTGCCGAGGCTCTGGGCGGGCGGTTTATGCTGCGCATCGAGGATATCGATGTCGCGCGCTGCCGGCCGCAATTCGACGACGCTATTCGAGAGGATCTGGCCTGGCTCGGCCTCGCATGGGAACAGCCGGTGCGCCGCCAATCCGAGCATTTGGCGGATTACCAAAATTCGCTCGAAACTCTGGAGGCGCAGGGGCTGATCTATCCGTGTTTTTGTTCACGCCGTGACATCCGCGCCGAGATCGCCCGCGCTGGCGCCGCGCCGCATGGCCCGGAGGGCGCCACCTATCCCGGCACCTGCCGTGCCCTCTCCGCCGCCGTCCGCGCCGAGCGTATTGCCGCCGATGAGCCGCATGCGCTCCGTCTCGATATGGGGCGGGCGGTTGCCGCGACTGGCGCTTTGACCTGGCATGAACGGGAACGCGGCGATATAGCCGCTGATCCGGCATCTTTGGGCGACGTGGTATTGGCGCGCAAGGACACGCCGAACAGCTACCATCTTGCGGTGACCCTCGACGATCATCTGCAGGGCATCACCCTGGTTACGCGCGGCGAAGATTTGTTCGGGGCCACCCATGTTCATCGCTTGCTGCAGGCGCTTCTTGGCCTGGAGACACCAGAATATATGCACCACGCGCTGCTGCGCGATGCGTCGGGGCGGCGTTTCGCCAAGCGCGACCGCGCTTTGACGTTGCAGGAATTGCGCGCCGCCGGCCACACGCCCGATCGCTTGCGGGAAATATTGGATGCACCGGCCGAATTATCCGCCTTTCTCGACACTCTTTGATTCTCACTAATCTATGAGCCGGCGTTACAATATTGTGACGCCGATTGCCGCGCGATTGGGCCACTGTGGGGAAGCCAGATGATTTGTCATTTTTGATTCGGAGGAGAGAAAAATGTGCGAGAGCAATAAATACGATCAAGATCTCAAAGACGAGGGCATAAGCCGGCGAAAAATTCTCACCGGCGGGCTGGCCATTGCGGCGGCAACAGGAGCGCTCGCGGCAGGTTCGCTCGCGCCGACTTCGGCCCAGGCTGCTGACGATCCCTATGCGCCGCCGGACAATCCGGCCCTGCCACCATCGGACATGAAGCTCGACCTGCCGCGCACCGCCCTGGTGATCACCGACCCGCAGATCGATTTCTTGAGCCCCGATGGCGTGACCTGGGGCGTTGTTGGAGAGAGCGTGACGGAGCACAACACGGTGGCCAATATCGACCGCCTGTTCGCCGCCACCAAAGCCGCCAACCTGACCGTCGCGGTATCGCCGCATTATTATTATCCGACCGACAAGGGATGGCGTTTCGAGGGCGCCCTAGAAAAGCTCATGCACGCCATCGGTATGTTCGACCGCCCCGGCCCCTACACCATGGACGGCTTTGAAAACTCGGGCGCCGATTTCATGCCGCAATACAAGAAATATATCGACGACGGAAAGACCATAGTCACGTCGCCGCACAAGGTGTACGGGCCCGAGGCCAACGATCTCGTTCTTCAACTGCGCAAGAACCATGTCGATCAGATCATCTTGGCCGGCATGTCGGTCAATCTGTGCACCGAATCCCATCTCAGGGAATTGTTGGAGCAAGGCTTCGAGGTTGCTGTGGTGAAGGATGCGACGGCGGCGGCGAAACTGCCCGAGGGCGACGGTTATTTGGCGGCGATCACAAATTTCCGCTTTATCGCCAATGCTGTCTGGAGCACAGAGGAGGCGGTAGCGCGCATGGCCGGCGCCGCCTGAGCGCCCGCGATTATTCTCCCCGGCGGCTCACACCGAGCTGTGCGGCTGGCGCTCGCTGGTCAACACCGAATGAACGCAAATAATCGCGCGTAACTTGCGCGCGATGGCTTCGCTCGCCTCGCGCCCGACGCCGGAGACTTGGACGTCAATCGTCAGCTCGGATTCTGGCGCCCGGACATTTTCGCCGCCGCTCCGCGTGACATGAATTTGGCTTGGAATGAGATCGCGCAGAGCGAATATCTCCAACACCCTCGGCACGGCGGAAGGATCGGCCTCGGTCAGGACGGAAAAACACGCAACCGGAACGGCTCCGTCCGGCTCGTCGGAGGCCGCTTCCCCAGCATCTCGATTATTATCCGCCATGAGGCACAGCTTACTTGGCCGAATTTACATATTCAATTGCCGCCGAGCGGCCTATGATCAACGCTTCATCAAGGACGTGACACGTGTCTGATTCGATCGCCAGCATTCTCGAAATTCTCGTTTATATCGCCATGGGCGCGGTGGTGATTGTTCTGGTCCTTGGCATCGGTTCGATGTCGGGCGGTCGCAAGGGCGAGAAGGCAACCAATCGCAGCAACAAACTCATGCGCTGGCGTGTTGGCATTCAGTTTATCGCCATCGCTCTGTTGGCGATTCTGGTTTTTGTCGTCAAGAAAGACTGAGAACCATGGTCCTTCTGACAAAAATTTATACACGCGGCGGCGATGCAGGCGAGACGTCGCTCGGCGGTGGCGCGCGCGTGCTAAAATGCGATCCTCGCGTCGAGGCATACGGCGCTGTCGACGAAGCCAATGCCGCCATCGGCGTTGCCCGGCTCCATTGCGCTGGCGACAGCGACGAGATGCTGGCGCGCATCCAGAACGATCTGTTCGATGTTGGCGCAGATCTGTGCCGACCGGAAGATACCACTGATGCGCTCCGAATCGTCGCCGCCCAGGTCGAGCGCCTGGAGACGGAAATAGACGCCATGAACAGCATCCTGGCGCCGCTCACATCTTTCGTATTGCCCGGCGGTTCGCCCGCCGCCGCCGAATTGCATGTCGCGCGGACCACAGTGCGCCGCGCCGAGCGCTTGACGGTGGCTTTGGCCCAACATGAGAAACTGAACCCGGCGGCGATTCACTATCTCAACCGGCTATCCGATCACCTCTTCCAACTCGCCCGCGTCAACAACGAAGGCGGTGCCCAGGACGTCCTGTGGGTGCCTGGAGCGACGCGCTGAGAGACCCATGTTGCATTGCAATATATTTAACTAAACCAATGAAAATCTCTTGAATTTCCGAACCGTTGACGCTGCGCTGCCGGGGCATTACGCTGCGCTCTTGGATCGGTAAGGCTGGTTTGTTGCGAATGCGAAAGACAGAGCCGCGCCACAAATTTCATGCCGCCTGCCTCGGCACATGTTTGATTTAATCCACTAGGAGCCCGTGCAATATGAAAGTGCTTGTCGGGATCAAGCGCACGATCGACGCAAATGTAAAAGTCCGCGTCAAAGCGGATGGCACCGGTGTCGAGACGGCCAACGTAAAAATGACCATCAATCCATTCTGTGAAATCGCTATCGAGGAAGCGGTGCGCATGAAGGAGGCCGGCATCGCCGAGGAGATCGTCGTGGTGACGGCAGGCCCTGAGGAGGCGCGCCAGACCCTGATGACGGCGCTCGCCATTGGTGCCGATCGCGCCGTTCACGTGGTGGCAGAACAGGATATTCAACCGCTCGCCGTGGCCAAGGTGCTGAAGGCGGTGGTGGAGCAAGAATTACCGGGCTTGGTGATTCTCGGCAAGCAGGCGATTGACGATGACAGCAATCAGACCGGACAGATGCTGGCAGCGCTTCTCGGCTGGCCCCAGGCGACGTTCGCCTCCAAGGTCACGCTCGGCGACGGCGAGGCTGAAGTGACACGGGAAATCGACGGCGGGCTGGAGACGCTCACGATCAAGCTTCCCGCCGTGGTGACGACCGATCTGCGCCTCAACGAGCCGCGCTACGCATCGTTGCCCAATATCATGAAAGCCAAGAAGAAGCCGATCGACACCAAGACGGTCGAAGAATGGGGAGTGGATGCGGCGCCGCGCCTCGAAATACTCAACGTCACCGCGCCGCCCAAACGCGAAGCCGGCGTTATGGTCGAAAATGTGGCCGAGTTGGTCGATAAGTTACAAAACGAAGCCAAGGTGCTGTGATGGCCTCTCTCGTCGTTGCCGAACATGACAATATTGAGTTGAAACGCGCCACGCGGCACGCTGTTACTGCGGCGTCGCAATTGGAGGGCGAGGTACATATTTTGGTGGCCGGCGCCGAATCCGCCGACGTGGCCGCAGCCGCAGCCGCCGTCGCCGGCGTTACCAAGGTGCTGCATGCCGACGATGCCGCCTATGGTCATGGCCTGGCGGAGAATCTGGCGCCACTGATTGCCGGCTTGGCGGAGAGTTACGACTACTTGCTGGCCTGCGCCACGACGGCCGGCAAAAATGTCATGCCACGCGTCGCTGCGCTCCTCGACGTTGCGCAGATATCCGAGATTTCCGAGGTGGTCTCGGCCGACACTTTTGTTCGCCCGACTTATGCCGGCAACGCCATGGTGACTGTGCGCAGCACCGATGCCCGCAAGGTGATCACCGTTCGCGCGACCGCGTTTGATGCCGCCGCGCCCGACGGCGGGTCGGCGGCAGTTGAAACGATCAGCGGTGCCGGAGACCAGGGTCTGTCGCGCTTCGAGAGGCATGAATTAAGCGTCTCCGTGCGGCCCGAATTGACCAGCGCTGACATCGTCGTTTCGGGCGGGCGCGGGATGCAGAGCGGCAAAAATTTTCCACTGGTGGAAGCCGTCGCGGATCGGCTCGGCGCCGCCGTTGGCGCGTCGCGCGCGGCGGTCGATGCGGGCTACGTGCCAAACGATTATCAGGTCGGGCAGACAGGAAAAGTGGTAGCGCCCAATCTCTATATAGCCGTTGGCATCTCGGGCGCGATCCAGCATCTCGCCGGGATGAAAGACAGCAAGGTGATCGTCGCCATCAACAAGGACGAAGAGGCGCCCATTTTTCAGATATCGGATTATGGATTGGTGGCCGATTTATTTAAGGCGCTCCCCGAGCTCGCTGAGGAGCTGGACAAACAAAACATTTCCAAGAATTGAGGCCGGCCATGATTGAACACATCGGCATAATAGGTGCGGGCCAGATGGGCAGCGGTATCGCTCATGTTGCGGCGCTGAACGGGTTTACGGTAACGCTCCTAGATGTTGACGATGCGGTATTGCAGGCCGCTATGGCGACGATCCACAAAAATATGACCCGGCAGGTGCGCAAGCAAATGATCGATCAGGCCGCCTGCGATGGCGCTTTGGGGCGAATCAAAACCGGTGCCGGTATCGCGGATCTGAAGGATGCGGATTTGGTGATCGAGGCGGCGGCGGAAAACGAAACCATCAAAAAAGAAATATTCGCCAATCTCAAGGGCATCATTAAGCCGGACACCATCATCTGCACCAACACTTCTTCCATCTCAGTGACGCGGCTTGCCGCCAGCACCGACCGGCCCGGCCTGTTCATGGGGATGCACTTCATGAATCCGGTGCCGATGATGGAACTTGTCGAACTGGTCCGTGGCATCGCCACGGATGCGGACACCTATGAGCAAGTGCGCGACGTCGCGGTGAAGATGGGCAAGAAAACGGCCATGGCCGAGGATTTCCCAGCCTTCATCGTAAACCGCATTCTCTTGCCGATGATCAACGAGGCGATCTACGCGCTGTATGAAGGTGTTGGCACGGTGGAATCCATCGATACCGCGATGCGGCTTGGCGCCCATCATCCGATGGGGCCGCTGCAGCTGGCGGACTTCATCGGCCTCGATACTTGCCACGCCATCATGCAGGTCCTCTATGAAGGCTTGGCGGACAGCAAGTACCGCCCGTGCCCGCTGCTCGCCAAATATGTCGAGGCTGATTGGCTGGGCCGCAAAACCGGCCGGGGCTTTTACGATTATTCCGGCGAGACGCCCGTCCCGACGCGCTAATGCCGGCCTAACCGTCGCGAACACGGATCATGCGGCTCTCCAAAAATTCAATGTTTGTTTCAGCCACCGGATTTGCCGCCTTGTTGGCAGCGGGGATAATGCTGTTCGCCTCGTTGCCCATCGGTAGCGTCGGCGCGTGGGCGCAAACCGATGGCGAGATCATGCATTTTTCGCTGACCGCGGATGATGGGCGGCGCGTGAGTGAACAGGATTTTCGCGGGCGCTATCTAATGATTCAATTTGGCTACACCTGGTGCCCGGATGTGTGCCCAATGGAATTGGCATTGTTGACGGAAGTCATGGACGGACTTGGCGCGGAAGCCGAAAAGGTCCAACCGCTCTTCATCTCCTTCGATCCAGCGCGCGACAGCGCAGACGTGCTGGCCACTTACGTCGATAATTTTCACCCGGCGATCATCGGTCTCACCGGATCGCATGCGGAAATCGCGCGTCTCGTCGATGCGTTTGGCGTCATCCGGATAAAGCAACAGGAGGCGGGTGATGGCTATGACTATGCCCATTCCGCCAAAACATATTTGCTCGGCCCGCGCGGCGATTATCGCGGTTCCATCGAATCCCTGGCCCCTCCGGATGAGGTCGCTGCCGGCCTGGTAGCGTTTTTGCGCGATGACGCAGCGGCGGCGGAATAACAACGAAACGGTTGATTGCCGAAAAAATAGCGCCATTATGCGCCCGTGCGGAACCGGTGGGGCCCGAGTCGCCCCGGAAAACGGCGCGAGACGCCAACGCGGAATCGGAACATGAGCGGCAACCCAAAGGCCAAGCAGGACGGCGGCGCGGCGGTGCCCAACGCCTCTGCCAAATCGCCGAATGCGCGCGATGCGAATCCCCAAGGCGTGAATACGGTGTGGGGCGGGCGTTTTGATTCCGCGCCCGATGATCTCATGACGGCGATAAACGCCTCGGTCAGTTTTGATTGCCGGCTCTACGCGCAAGACATTGCGGCTTCTAAGGCGCATGCCGAAATGCTCGTCGCCCAGGATATTATTCCCGCCGAAGATGGCGCCAAGATTCAGGCCGGGCTCGATACCATCCGGGATGAAATTGCGGACGGCCGATTCGCCTTTAAAAGCGAATTGGAAGACATCCACATGAATATCGAATCGCGCCTGAACGACATGATCGGCAGCGCCGCCGGGCGCCTGCATACGGCGCGGTCGCGCAACGACCAGGTGGCGACGGATTTCCGCCTGTGGGTGCGTGCGGCGCTGGAAACGACAGACCGGGAGATGCGCGATATGCAGGCGGCGCTGATTGACCGCGCCGAAGAGCATGCAGCGACGGTAATGCCGGGCTTTACCCATTTGCAGTCGGCGCAACCGGTGACCTTCGGCCATCATTTGCTGGCCTATGTGGAAATGCTCGGTCGTGACCGCAGCCGGGTCGGCGATTGTCTGAGCCGGCTGAACGAATCCCCACTTGGTGCCGCGGCGCTGGCCGGCACCTCATTTTCGATCGACCGTCAGGCAAGCGCGGCGGCGCTTGGCTTTGATCGCGTTGCCGCCAATTCCATCGATGCCGTGTCGGATCGCGATTTCGCCCTCGAAGCGTTGAGCACTGCGGCGATCGCCGCCATGCACCTGTCGCGCCTCGCCGAAGAGCTGGTCATTTGGTCGAGCGCGCAATTCGCATTTATCCGCCTCTCCGACGGCTTCAGCACCGGCTCGTCGATCATGCCGCAAAAACGTAATCCGGACGCGGCGGAACTGGTGCGCGCCAAGACCGGGCGTATCACCGGCGCGCTGGTGGCGCTCTTGACGGTGATGAAGGGATTGGCGTTGAGCTACGCCAAGGATATGCAGGAAGACAAAGAACCAGTATTCGATGCCTTTGATTCACTCTCGCTATGTTTGCGCGCTTCGGCCGGCATGATCCGCGATTTACAAGTGGATACTGCCGCCATGTTGAGCGCCGCCGGCGAGGGTCATGCCACAGCGACCGAACTCGCCGACTGGTTGGTGCGTGAGCTTGGTATGCCGTTTCGCGAGGCCCACCATGTCACCGGACGTGTCGTTCGCCGTGCCGATGAATTAGCATGCAGCCTGGAAGAGTTATCGCTTGAAGAGCTGCAAGCTATTGAACCACGCATCGTGGCAGCGGCGCGCGAAGTGTTGGACCCCGTCCGCGCCGTCGAAAGCCGCTCCAGCTACGGCGGGACGGCACCCCTTCAGGTGCGCGCACAAGTGACGCGCGCACGGCAGCGCTTCCTATGATTCGCAAATTCAGCTTGCTGTTGACCATCCTTGCCGCACTCGGCTTGGTCGTGGCGTTGGTGGGATGCGGCAAGCGCGGCGCGCTTGAGGCGCCGCCTCAGGAATCCGCCCTCGAGCTGCCTCGACAGTCGGCCTGACGGCGGCCTTACTTCGGATTAGGACGGCATGGAATATTTTACCTACCGGGATGAAGCCGGCGGCCAAGAGCTGTTCGCCGAGGATGTCGCACTCAGTCAACTGGCTGAGCAATTCGGCACGCCGTGCTACGTATATTCGAGCGCCGCGCTGATCGCGCGCTTCCAGGCATTTAGTCAGGCGGTGGGCGATGCCTTGGTGTGCTATTCCCTGAAGGCAAACGACAATCAGGCTGTGATTCGCTGTCTCGCCGGTGCCGGAGCCGGAGCGGATATTGTCTCCGGCGGCGAACTTCGCCGGGCGCTCGCGGCCGATATCGTCCCGGCCAAGATCGTCTTTGCTGGCGTTGGTAAAACCGGCGATGAACTGGCCGACGCGCTCGATGCAGGCATCGGCCAGTTCAATGTCGAATCCGAGGATGAGCTGCAACTGCTGGCGTCGCTTGCCGCGGCGCGCAGTGTGCGCGCGCCGATCTCGATTCGGGTTAATCCGGACGTCGACGCAGAAACACATGACAAGATTTCGACCGGCCGGGCCGAAGATAAATTTGGTATCGCCTTCGATAAAGCTGAAGCGCTTTATGCCCGTGCCGCTGGGATGATCGGTGTCGACATGGTCGGCCTCGCCATCCATATCGGTTCGCAACTGACGTCTCTCGCGCCATTTGAGGCCGCCTTTGCCCGCCTTGGCGATCTCTGCCGGGCGCTTCGCGCCAACGGACATGCGGTGTCGCGTCTCGATCTTGGCGGCGGGCTTGGCATATCCTATCGCGGCGAGGCACCGCCGGATTTACACGAATATGGCGCCTTGGTGCAGCGCACCGCGCGCGATCTGGGAGCAGCCGTCACACTCGAGCCGGGGCGCTGGATGGCGGCGCCCGCCGGGCTATTGTTGGCCCGCGTCATTCGCGTAAAGCAGAACGGTAACAAGCAATTCGTGATAGCCGATATGGCGATGAACGACCTTTTGCGTCCCGCGCTCTATGGCGCGTGGCATGAGATTCTGGCGGTCGCACCGCGTCCCGGCGAGGTGTCGCCGGTCGATATCGTCGGCCCAATTTGCGAGAGTGGCGATGTGATCGCGTCCGACCGCTCGATGCCAGAATTGCACGCCGGAGATCTCATCGCCGTGCGTGACGCTGGCGCGTACGGCGCGGTGATGTCATCAAACTATAACAGCCGCCCGCCCGCCGCCGAGGCAATGGTACATGGCCGGGAAGCCGCTCTCGTTCGCCCGAGACTCGATTATGACGCCCTGATTGCGCGCGATACGGTGCCGGACTGGCTAAGCGGATTGGCCAGCGCCTAGCCGCTTTGTGGGCCGGCTGCCAGGGCTTCGTCCACAACACTGCAAATTTTCTGAAGGTCGAACGGCTTGGGCACGACGCTATATACAAGCGCCTCCAAATTGTGTGCCCGCTGGCTCTCTGCGGCGTAACCGGTGATGAGGATAATTGGCATGCCGGGCCAATCCCGGCTCACCGTTAATGCCAAAGCGATGCCGTCCAATTCGGGCATGACGATGTCACTCAGCAGCAGATCGAATGTGTTCTTTTGCAGAGTTTGCAGGGCTTGAACGCCGTCGGCCACTGCTTTGACCTCATGGCCCTGGCTCTCGAGGGCGCGCACCAGAAAAGTCCGCACGGCATCCTCGTCTTCGGCGATCAGGATACGGGCCATCGGGTTTGCTCAGTTCGGGTCGTCGCCGGCGAAACCGATGCGCAGGCTTACGGCGCCGATGGGCGGGCTGGTGAGGCGGGTCTCGAATTTTGTGTAGTTTTTCGCCGGCAACTCGCTTTGCTCGGCGGCGAAAGTCCAGTGTTTCAGCTCGATATTGGCAGCGTCGAACAATCTGATGCGAACCGGTGGAACGGCCCGGCGGTCGTCGGCCAGGTTATAAATTTGTCCGCGCACCACAAGAATGGCAACGCCGCCCTCAACCACCTGCTCCTGAGCGACATTCTGGAATTCAAGATCCGTGATATCCACTGCGTCCGCGCCTAAGCCGATCGCCGCATAAAGCTTGCCGGCAGGGGGCCAGGCGTCGACGATCGGCCCGCGCGCCAGGATGCCGCCAACGACGATAATGACCACCGCGGCAGCCACCGCAAGCCATCCCAAGCGGTTTGCGCGCCGTCGCTTTGCCACGATGGCCGGCAGATTCGAGCCAAACGGAATCGGCCTGGGTTCATTATCAGGCGGTAGGATATCGACCCGTATCGGCATGTCGGCGGGCGGCTGCTCGTGCCAAGTGTGGCTACATTTAGCGCAACGAACCGTGCGCCCCTCTCCGCCCAGTGCCGTGGGATCGATCAGATAGCGCGTCGCGCAGGACGGGCAGCTGACAATCATACGTATTAATCAAACTATTGTTGTTGTATGCGTTGGCGGATGCCGAACAGTCCGCAGTGTACCGCTGATTGCGCTTCCTCTCCATAGCGATTGCGCAAACAGCCCGGCGTGCATGTAGAATGCTGGAGGACTGCCGATCCGGCAACTATTTCAAAGCCTGGAGGCTTTCACGCGTGGTTCGATTCGAAAATGTTGGGATGCGCTACGGGATGGGACCGGAGGTGCTGCACGACGTCACCTTCGAGGTGCAACCCGGCGAATTCCGCTATCTTGTGGGGCCGAGCGGCGCCGGAAAGACGTCCCTGCTGCGCTTGATGTATCTCGCACACCGACCGTCGCGCGGCTTGATATCGATGTTTGGCGCCGATGTCATAGCGGCGGGGCGTCAGCAATTGATGGATCTTCGCCGCGGAATCGGCGTGGTTTTCCAGGATTATCGGCTACTGGCGCATCTTTCGGCTCTGGATAACGTGGCGCTGCCGCTGCGCGTCGCCGGTGCCAAGGAAGCGCAAGTGCAGGAGCATGTGTCCGAATTGCTGGCTTGGGTCGGCCTTGCCGATCATATCCACGCGCTGCCCGAATCGCTGTCGGGCGGGCAAAAACAACGGGTCGCGATCGCCCGCGCAGTGATCACTCGCCCGCGCCTGTTATTGGCCGACGAACCGACGGGAAACCTCGATGAATCGCTCGGTCAGCGCCTGATTCGACTATTTGAGGAACTGAACCGGATTGGTACCACCGTGATCATCGCCACCCATAATAACAGCATGGTGGCGCGCAATCCCCACCCCGTCATGACGCTCGTCTCCGGCGAACTTCGACTCGACGAACCGATCGGTAAGGCAAGCTGAGATGGCGCGGCGCGTTCCAGCCGTAGTTCCACTCGGGCGCGACGCGCCGAGCCGGTTCTTGCCGTGGGTATTTGCGCTGATGGTCTATTTGGCGGTCTTGGCCCTGGCCGGTGTTTTGATTTTGCATAGCGCGGTGGAGCGTTGGCAGCGCGGTGAAGTGGATACACTCACCGTGCAGCTGATGCCGCTCGAGGACGCGAGCGAAGACGCGCGAATCGCCAAGTTGCGGGAATTGCTGGGTGCAATGGAGGGCGTGACGGGAATTCGCGTGGTCGCGCAATCGGAAACCATTGATCTGATCGAGCACTGGCTGGGCGAGGGAAATGTCCCTTCGGACTTGCCCTTGCCACGGCTCGTCGATGTCAATATTGCGCCCGGCTACGGTCTCGACGCTGAGAGTTTGGCCCTTCGCCTGCGAGCATCGCTGCCAGGTGTCACTGTAGACGACGCTAAACTTTGGCTCGACCGTTTGGCCGATATTGGCCGCTCTCTGGAATATCTCGCCATTGCTGTGGTTATTCTGATCGGCCTCGCCGCTGTCGCAACTGTCATATTCACCACCCGAATGGGCATATCCATTCATCGCAATGTCATAGAGTTGCTGCATCTTATCGGTGCGCGAGACGGTTATGTGGCGGCTCAGTTTCAGCGCCAAGCGATGATGCTGGGATTGCGCGGCGGGGTGCTCGGGATCGTCTTCGCCGTGGCGACGCTTTATGGCCTGCGCCAAGTCGCCGGCCGCCTGGAAACGCCTTTGGCGCCGGACATACCGATCGCGAATTGGGCATGGGTATTGCTGGCCGCCGTTCCTGTCGCCACGGCCTTGATCGCCATGGTGACGGCCCGACTCACGGCGCTCAAGGAACTCGCAAAGATGCCATGATGGCACGATAACAGCAGTGCTCGCATGACAGTTACCTATCGCATTTTCGGCGGCACGGTCTTCGTATTGGCGATCCTGTGGTCAGCGGGTCTGGTGGGTTTTGCCGCAGCTCTGCCGCGCGATATTGCTGATCCGTCGAGCCATACGGACGCCATTGTCGTTCCCACCGGCGGTCATGGCCGGTTGGTTGCCGGGCTGAAACTGCTGCGCGCCGGCCAGGCCGAACGGCTGTTCATATCGGGGGTCTATGATGGGGTCACCGTATCGAGCCTGGTCGGCGAAAACGCTGGCGCGGCGACAACCTGCTGTGTAGATCTCGGATACAGCGCCCGCGATACGTCCGAGAACGCTTCAGAATCCGCGGTTTGGATGGCCGCACGGAGTTATCGCAGCCTCCGGCTGGTGACCGGAAATTACCACATGCCAAGGGCGATCCTTGAGTTTCGCAGCGCCATGCCAGATGTTAAATTGGTGGCCAACCCGGTATTTCCGCAACATGTTAGGGTCGAAAATTGGTGGCGTTACAGAGGAACAGCGGGCCTGATCGCGAGCGAGTACGCGAAGTATCTTCTGGCGCTCATTCGAACGCCCTTCAGCCGCGCCGACTCGCCAGGCAGTCCGCCTTGAACACCGTCCGCTCCGCGCTCTGCACGACATGCTTTTACACATGGTCCATCGTCATGGCCTTGGTAATGTTTCCCATGCTGCTGATGCCGCGCCCGGTGTTCCGGTGGTTCGTGCAATTTTGGTCGGAAGGCAACTTCGTCATTTTTCGTGTTGTCGTCGGCATCCGCGTGGAAGTCCGCGGGCGCGAGTTCATTCCGGCAGGCCCTGCGATCATCGCCTCCAAGCACCAGTCGGAATGGGAAACCCTCATATTTTTGCGCCTGCTGCGCGATCCCGTCTACATCATGAAAAAAGAGCTCGCCTATATCCCCGGGTACGGCCAATTCGCCCAGAAAATGAAAATGATCTTCATCGATCGCGAGGGCTATGCAAAGTCGTTGCGCGAACTCGTCAAGGCAGCGCAGATATCCATCTCGACCGGCCGCGCCCTGGTCATATTTCCGGAAGGCACGCGTGTCGATCCCGGCAAGAAATTGCCGTACCGGCCGGGAATCGCAGCGCTTTACGGCGCCCTCGACGTGCCGGTCACGCCAGTGGTGCATAATTCCGGTCTGTGTTGGCCGAAAAAGTCTTTCCGCAAATATGCCGGCACCATCGTCATTCGCTTTCTTGAGCCGATCGAGCCCGGCCTGGAGCGACGCGAATTTATGGCGCGCCTCGAAAATACCATGGAGAATGCCGCCGATGAACTGATGGCCGAACCGAGACCCGCGCACTAGAACATCAGCGGAACATTCCTTGACCGCGCGAACCTTGCGGCCTTAAACTAATCGGTTCCATCATGGCGTTGCGGCGCCCTCGTCCCTTATCCAGAAATAGGCAGAACTTTATTGCTATGACCCCGATGACACCCATATCTAGCCAAATTTGGGACATGAAATATCGCCTTAAGACCGGCGAGGGCGTGGCCGTAGACAAGACCATGGAGGATAGTTGGCGCCGAGTCGCAAATGCACTCGCTGCGCCCGAGGAAGATCCGGCGCATTGGCAGGAAGAATTTTACCAGGCACTCAGCGATTTTCGCTTCCTTCCGGCCGGCCGCATTCTCGCCGGCGCCGGGACTGACCGCCATGTCACTCTGTTCAATTGTTTCGTCATGGGGCGCGTTCCCGACGATATGGCGGGCATTTTCGATCAGCTCAAAGAAGCCGCTTTGACCATGCAACAGGGGGGCGGCATCGGCTATGATTTTTCGACCCTCAGGCCGAAGGGTGCGCCGGTTGTCGGCGTCGGCGCCGACGCTTCGGGGCCGCTGACCTTCATGGATGTGTGGGACTCGATGTGCCGCACCATCATGAGCGCCGGCTTTCGGCGCGGCGCGATGATGGGCACCCTGCGCTGCGATCACCCCGATATCGAATCCTTCATCGAAGCCAAGCAGGATCCCGGGCGCCTGCGTATGTTCAATCTCTCGGTGCTGGTAAGCGATGATTTTATGGCCGCTGTCAAAGCCGATCGCCCGTGGGAGCTGAGCTTTGGCGGCGTCTGCTACAAAACGGTTTCGGCGCGCGAGCTTTGGGACCGCATCATGCGCGCGACCTACGCCTTTGCCGAGCCCGGCGTGATTTTTATCGACCGCATCAACAAAGCCAACAATCTGAGCTATTGCGAGGAGATCTTCGCCACAAATCCGTGCGGTGAGCAACCGTTGCCGCCGTACGGCGCTTGCTTGCTCGGCTCGATCAATCTGACCAGCCTGGTGCAATCGCCGTTCGAGGAAGATGCGGCGCTCGATATTGCCGCGCTTAGTCGGCTGGTCGCCACCTCCGTGCGCATGCTCGACAACGCCATTTCCGTTTCGCGCTTTCCGCTCCAGGCACAACAGGACGAAGCGATTGCCAAGCGGCGCATCGGCCTCGGCGTGACCGGCCTCGCCGACGCGTTGATCATGTGCCGCGCGCGCTATGGCAGCGAGCCGGCGAACGCGCTCACCCAAAGCTGGCTGGCGGCGCTCCGCGATGCCGCTTATTTGACGTCGGCGCGCCTCGCGGGAGAGAAAGGCGCTTTCCCGCTGTTCGCCGCCGAGCCCTATCTGGCGAGCGAGACGGTGACCGGTTTGAGCCCCGAAATCCGCGCCGAAATCGAGCGCTATGGGACGCGCAATGCGCTTCTCACCTCGATCGCGCCAACCGGCACGATCTCGCTTCTGGCGGGTAATATCTCGTCCGGCATCGAGCCGGTTTTCAGCTACTCCTATCGCCGCAATGTGCTCATGCCGGACGGCACGCGTAAGGCGGAGAATGTCTCCGATTACGCCTATCGTCTGTTCCGCGAACTCAAGGGCGAGAACACGCCGCTGCCGGATTATTTTGTCGATGCGCAGCAGCTGCGCCCGTCCGACCACCTCGTGGTGCAGGCCTTGGCGCAAAAATATGTCGACAGCTCGATCTCCAAAACAATCAATTGCCCGGAAGAAATCGACTTCGACGAATTCAAGGATATCTACACCGAAGCCTTCGACCTCGGCTGCAAGGGATGCACCACCTATCGACCGAATCCGGTAACCGGCGCGGTCATGGAAACCACATCTGTGGCTGAGGAAGAGGAACATGAAGTACAGGAAGAGCTTCCCTTGAAGCAACCAGCTGCCAGACCGCGCGACGCCTATGAGGCGGGCGGCGTGGTTTATATGACCCAACCGCTGGAGCGCCCGGACTCATTGCCGGGCAGCACCTATAAGATCCGTTGGCCCGAGAACGACCACGCCATCTATATCACCATCAATGACATCATGCGGGATGGCCGGCGCGCCCCATTCGAAATATTCATAAATTCGAAGAACACCGAACATTATGCCTGGACCGTCGCACTGACTCGCATGATCAGCGCGGTCTTCCGGCGGGGCGGCGATATCTCGTTTGTTGTCGAGGAATTGAAAGCGGTGTTCGATCCGCGCGGTGGCCAGTGGATGGATGGTCGCTACGTGCCGTCGATTTTGGCTGCCATCGGCGAGGTGATCGAGCATCACTTGAGCATCATCGGCTTTACCGCCGTAGCGGCATCGGCAGACAAGCGGGCGGGTGCGACAGACGCCGCGCCGCGCGAGCGGTTGCGGACATGCTCGCGCTGCGGTCAGTTCGGCGTCATTCAGCAGGAGGGCTGCGACATGTGCACCGCATGCGGTTTCTCCAAATGCGCCTGAGGGTCTAGACTTCGGCGTCGACGTCATGCAACAGCGTGGCGAGACCGGTGTCCGTCAGGCCCAACTGGTGGAGGTGATGAACCGTATTCGCCAAATAGTCACGCCCGTCGCCCGCCGTTCCGCGGCCGTTGCGGATGAGCTTGATCATCATGTCGCGTTCAAGTTTTCCGGAATATTGCGGGCCGGCCCGGTCGGCGGTGTAAGTGTGCGCCGTAACGCGCGGCGCGCCAGACCGCTGCGTCAGCGATATTGGCAGGCACCTTGCCATATAAACGTCATAGATCATCTCGCGCGCATGGATCGCGGCCAGAATGTCGTGTGCGGCGTCGCTATCGAGGCGAAAGGCGCGCCCGACGCAGGAGCCGCCATTGTCCAGGCCGAGGACGAGGCCAGGGTTTTCCGGCGAACCGCGGTAAATTTGAGAATAAATACAAAAGGCGCGATGATAGCCGCGCAACAATGCAGGCTCCGATTCGACATAGTCAAAATCCGGTCGCCACATCAGCGAGCCGTAGGCAAATACCCAAATTTCGTCTTTACGTGTCTTTGTCATAAGCTGCAAGATTGTCGTTGCGCCGGAAGTGTAGCGCCCGCGGAAGTGAGGGCAAGCCGGGATATGGCCGCATGAAAATTGCACCGCTTGCCGTCAGCGTCGTTGGCGGAATAGCCATCGCCGTAATTGGCTACACCGCCTATTGGTTCGTCGCGGCGGGTGAAATCGAGGACCGCATCGCCGAATGGGCGGAAGACCAGCGCGCCCGTGGCCTCACGGTTGAGACGGGCGCCCCGGAGGTTAGCGGCTACCCGCTCCAATTCGAGGTATCCCTGCAACATCCGTCGGTCGACACTGGCGCCAAGGGCTGGGCCTGGCACGGTGATCTCCTCACCGCGAGTTTTCGTCCCTGGCGGTTCGACAAGTTCGACCTCAAAATTAACGGCCGCAACGATGTACGTTATTTTGACGGTGACACTTGGCACGATATTCGGGGTAATGTCGAAGATGGTAGCGCCTGGCTTCAACTCGATGGCGAGCAGAACATCGAAAATTTGTTGCTCGACCTCAAGAAGGTCGCGGTCGCGGGCCCCTGGGGTGAAGATTCGGCCTTTGTCGCGCGTCTGCGGGCGCGCGGCGAGCGATTTGCGGAATTTGACTCAGAAACCGCAACTGAGCCGCTCAAGGTCGCTACCGTTGCGGTAGAATTTGAGGGCGTTAAGCTGCCGACAGGGTTCGGCGACGAAATGGGCGAAACGATCGAATTTCTAAATTTTGATCTCAGCCTGTTTGGTCCAATTCCCACCGGTGATACCAATGCCGCTATACGGACATGGCGCGACAAAGGCGGCACTGTCGAGATCAATTCGTTCCATGTCCTCTGGGGGCCGCTCGGAATCAATTCGGTGGGGACCCTCGCTCTGGACGGCGAAATGCGCCCGATCGGCGCGCTCACCGCGGACATCATCGGATACGGCGATGTGATCGATGCGCTGATCATGAGCAACATGATCCCGTTAGGCGATGCTTTCGTGGCCAAGGTTGCGTTCAATTTGCTGGCCGATAAGCCAGAAGATGGCGGCCCGCCGGTTCTCCGCGGCGTGCCCGTGACCGCCCAGGACGGCGGCTTGTTCGTGGGGCCCGTCGCCATTGCCAAGGTGCCGGCGATAAACTTCGACTAGTTCAACTCGTTTGACGTGCCTCAACTGTCGATGCCGAAGTTAAACCTGCTTGGCAGCAATCAAGTCGCGGCGGATGCCGCGCGTGCGTGAGAACAGTTCCTCCAACGTCTTGTCGTCACCCCAACGAATGGCGCGTTGCAAGACAGCTAAATCCTCGGTGAAGCGGCCGAGCATTTCGAGCACGGCCTCCTGGTTGTTGAGAAACACATCGCGCCACATCTCGGGGTCCGAGGCGGCAATGCGGGTAAAGTCACGAAACCCGCCAGCGGCGTATTTTACCACTTCGCGATCAGTCACATGTTCGATATCGAGCACCGTGCCAACTATATTGTAGGCGATGAGCTGTGGCAGGTGAGACGTGATGGCCAGCACTCTATCGTGATGGGCGGCATCCATGGTGTCGATCATCGAGCCGGCGCGGCGCCATAGTTCAGCGATTTTTTCTACCGCCGCCGGATCGCATCCTTCGGGCGGCGTGAGTATGCACCAATGGTTTTCGAATAGTTCCGCGAAACCGGCCTCTGGGCCCGAATGCTCCGTGCCTGCCACCGGATGGGCCGGCACCAGATGCACGCCCTTGGGCAGGTGCGGCGCGACGTCGCGGATAACGGCGCCTTTGACCGAGCCAACATCGGTCACGATGGCGCCGGGCATGAGGTGCGGCCCGATCGCCTCAGCGATGGCGGCATTGGCGCCCACCGGTGCGCCCAGAATCACTAAATCAGCACCCTCAACAGTAGTTGCCATGTCGGTTTCGGCGCGATCGCCGAGGCCGAGCTCCATCGCTTTGTCCGCGGTCGATTTGCGGCGCGAATAAATAACGATCTCGCACGCCAGACCGTCGCGTTTCATAAAGCGCGCGATCGAAGAATTGATCAAACCGATGCCAATCAGCGCAACGCGCTCGAACATAAATTCAGCTGTCATGATTTACGCCATGAATTCCTTGAGCGCCGAAAGCAGCGCGTCCATCTCGTCGTCCCGCCCAATACTGACGCGCAGGCAATCGAGCAAATGATAAGTGTCGACATTGCGTGCAAGTATACCGCGGGAGGTCAAAAACATATCCGCCGCTTTCGAATCGTGGCCACCGCCTTCGGGAAAGCGTAGCAGCAGGAAGTTGCACACGCTGGGCAGAACTGTGATGCCGATGTTCTGCAGCTCCGGGACCAGCCGCTTGAGCCATTTATCGTTGTGGCGCCGCGCCGCGTCGACATGGTCCTGGTCTTGCACGGCGGCCAGGCCAGCGGCAAGCGCAGGCGCAGTCACGTTGAAGGGGCCGCGCACCCGGTTCATCACATCAATTACCTCCTCGCCGGCATAGCACCAGCCGAGGCGAAGCGCCGCCAAACCATAAATTTTAGAGAAGGTGCGCGTCATGACCACATTCTTGCCAGCATCGACGAGTTCCGCACCGGCCTCGTAGTCGGCGACCGTCACATACTCGGCATACGCCGAATCGATCACCAGAAGAATATTTTCCGGCAGCCCGCTCCACAGGCGGCGCAACTCCCCTCTCGAGAGATAGCTACCTGTCGGGTTGTTTGGATTGGCGAGAAAAAGAACCCGCGTTCTCTCCGTAACATGTTCGAGCAGAGAGTCGACATCGGCCCGCAAATCGGTCTCCGGCGCGGCCACCGGCGTCGCGCCTGCCGCGCGCGCGGCGAGCGCATAAACGAGAAAGCCGTGCCGGCTGTACAGCACTTCATCGCCCGGGCCAGCATAGGCCTTGGTCAGCAACTGCAATATTTCATCGGAGCCGGTGCCGCACACGATACGCGCCGGGTCGAGGCCGTTGAGGGTGCCGAGCGCATCGCGCAGATCACCGGCGCCGCCGTCGGGGTAGCGATGCAATGAACTGCCAAGTGCCTCATACGCGGCCACGGCGCGCGGGCTCGGGCCGAGCGCCGATTCGTTGGCCGCCAGGCGAATGACGTTTTGGCGGCCATCGAGCGCGGATCTCCCGCCCACATAAGGCGAAATTTCCATGATTCCCGGGCGTGGCGTCAGATGAGAGGTTCGCGTGTTCATGACATATCATTCAGGGCAAATTGGTTGCGCCGGCAGGCACCCATTTGCCGTTAAACCCCCGTCCCGTTGGCTGGCTTGGCGAAGCAGCCTAAATTTACGAACCGTGTTACCTCGTTCTCAAGGGTGCTGAACAGATTGGTGAGGCGGGGGTCGGAATCCGGTATAAATCCGTCGATTTCCGCGAGCTGCCAACGTGTGGGTTGATCGTCTTGCGTCCAGGTCGCCGCCCAATCAAGCGATAGGCCGGCGCCCTCCGCTTCCTTGCGGATACGATCGCGGCTGATATTTTCCGTCGATTCAAACGCGATCAGAGAAATATCATCGCCCGAGGCTTCCGGTGTAGCACGTGCGATCGCCATGGCGCGGGTATCGTCGTTTCCGGCTTCGCCGCGCAACAGCCAGGGCAGGGTCGCGACGATGCGTGGCCGCTGGCTGCCGCCGACGGTGAGCGTATACCACCACGGCTCGGCGGACGCGCGCATAGTGTGCGTATCGGAAGTGATCGGCAATACCCCCACCGATGCCTTGCCATCGCGCACCGCCCTGAGAACGCCGGCTTCGGTTTGCGCCTGCAGCAGCGGAGTCTCGGAGCCAAAGTAGTTTCGCGCCAGGTTGAGATAGGCAAGGCCGGTTTCGAGCGGCTCAGGCACATAGACCGAAACCACGAATTTCCCTTCCACGCCGAGAGAGGCCGAGATGATCTCACGCCAAATCCGCACCGCCACGGGGAACGGAAACCGGCCTTCATGGCGTGCCGCCAGGCGGCGCATGATTTGCGCCTCGCGCGCCGGGCGATAGGGCACGCCCTGCGATTGGCTTTTCTCTTCGCCGATGTTGTGCGCGACATCGATGCGGCGCATTAGGAGATCGTGAATGCGATCATCGATCTTGTCGATTTGGCGGCGAAGAGAATTGAGGGAAGGTTCCCTCTTTTTCGAATCGGCCATAAGTCCGCGCGGGGATGAATTGGAAAGGAGAAGTGTTAGTCCAGGTGGGAAACAAAATCAAAGAAAACATTGAGAGTGGCTCACACTCTCCGCTTCAGGATGTGCCCCCGGCCTTGAGGTCGAAACGATCGACGAGGGCGCCCTGAATTATCCCGGCGTGAAGGGTGAGCAAGACAAGGCGCGCATCCAGGCTGTCCCCGGCCCCGAGAGCCGCCTCCAAGCGGGCTTCGAGTAGCCGCGCGGCGCCGCCCCCCTTTTCCTCATGAAACCCCTGGTCTCCCAATATGCAATAGGTAAGCATTTCCGCCGCTATGGCGCAGGCTGCGGAATCGGGGCTCGACCCGTAGCCCGCTTCGTTGAGCAATTTGAGCGCCGCAATCTTCACCGCATCCGGCATAAGCGCGGGATGCAGGCCGGTCGCGCGCAGGGCATCGTCAAGCCGCCGCACCTCGCGCGACCGTCCGAAGAGTGCTGAAAAGCCGAACATGGCGACACGCTACCACCGCCCCCGCCGCTCACCAAACCCTCGCGATACCCCTGTCTCGCCGCCGCGACCTGGTATAAGGCTTTGGTGCAGGGATTATTTCTTGTTGGCGAATGGGATAGCGGAGCGCAATATCCCAGTAGTGGCGGCAACACCCCAAATCGGCAACAGAAAACAGCAAAATGACGGATCGTCAGTCTTACGCGATGGAATTCGCGCCGGCTAACTCACCCGACGGGTTCCGCGTGGAACTTGGGCGGGACGAGCCGTTGCGCCTGGATTCAGATGGCGAACTCGGGCCGTTCTCTACGGCCTATCAGACCTACGGCACCCTCAATCCAGAAAAATCCAACGCGATTCTCGTTTGTCATGCCTTGACCGGCGATCAATTCGCTCTCGGGCCGCATCCGATCAGCGGGCGCAGCGGCTGGTGGGAGCATATGATCGGCCCGGGAAAGACGCTCGATACGGAACGTTATTATGTGATCTGCGCCAATGTTCTGGGCGGCTGCATGGGAACCGTCGGGCCACAGGAAATAAATGCCAAGACGGGTAATATCTACGGTCTGGAGTTTCCGGTCATCACCATCAAGGACATGGTCGAGGCGCAAGCGATGTTGCTCGATCATCTCGAAATCGATCAGCTGTTCAGCGTCATCGGCGGCTCCATGGGCGGCATGCAGGCGCTGCAATGGGCGGTGAGCCATCCCGAACGCTGCTTTACCTCCGTTCCGATCGCCGCCGCGGCGCGCCATTCGGCACAGAATATCGCCTTTCACGAAGTCGGCCGCCAGGCGATCATGGCCGATCCGGAGTGGACCGAAGGCGGCTATCTCGCCGGCGACAGCTTTCCGGTGCGCGGTCTGGCGGTGGCGCGCATGGCGGGACACATCACCTATCTGTCGGAGGCCGCACTGCACCGCAAATTCGGCCGTGCGCTGCAGGACCGGGCGGAAGTTAGCTACGGCTTCGATGCGGACTTCCAGGTCGAGAGCTACTTGCGCCATCAGGGTATGAGTTTCGTCGAGCGCTTCGATGCCAATTCCTATCTCTACATCACCCGTGCGATGGATTATTTCGATCTTGCGGCAGAGCATGGTGGCGTTCTCGCCAATGCCTTCCAGGGCGTCGAGACGCGGTTCTGCCTGATCTCCTTTACCAGCGATTGGCTGTATCCGACCTCGGAAAGCCGGGAGGTGGTACGGGCGCTCAACGCGGTCGCCGCTAACGTCAGTTTCGTCGAAATCGAAAGCGACAAGGGCCATGACGCGTTCCTTTTGGACGAGCCGAAAATGTTCGAAACCCTGGGCGGCTTTCTCACCGGCGCGGCGAAGCTGCGTGGCCTCGAAAGCGCATGAGCAAATCGCAAAACTTTTCGGCGGATATCGATCGCCCGGACTTGGCACTGATCGCCGAGATGGTCGCGCCCGGCACGCGCGTGCTCGATGTCGGCTGCAGCGATGGCTTGCTGCTCGAGCTGTTGAGCCGTGAGAAAGATGTCGATGGCCGCGGGGTGGAGATCAGCCAGGAAGGTGTCAGCGCCTGTGTCAGCCGCGGCCTTTCGGTGATCCAAGGCAACGCCGAAACCGATCTCTATCACTATCCCGATGGCGCCTTCGATTATGTCATTCTCAGCCTGACGCTGCCTGCCCTCCATAAGCCGCGCGACATCCTGCTCGAGCTGTTACGCGTCGGGCGGCGCGCCATCGTCTCCATTCCTAATTCGGGATATTGGCGCCACCGACTTCACTTACTGTTCCGGGGCCGCATACCGGATATGGGCGCGCACGCGACCGAATGGTTCGACACGCCCAATTTACATCCCTGCACCATTCGCGATTTTGTGATGCTGTGCCAGGCGCTCGGCATAGTTATCGAGCGCCGCGCCCAGCTCGACGCCAGAGGCCGGGCAAACCGCTTTCACGGCACCGGAGCGTTTGCCAACCTGTTTGGCGAGCAGGCGGTCTTTCTTCTTTCGATGAAACAAGAGCGCTAGTTAGTTTCCGCGCAACCGCTCTGCGTTCGGGCGGTACGGGCACCGGCGGGTACGGCGCTGGCGCGCATACGCACCACGGTTCTCCGTTGCGCACGTTTGCCCGCCGGCCGGGCTTCGTATAATTCCTTTTCGGCTTCGACCAGTAAGACGCCACCGAAGGGGCGGGCGAGGCGCTGGCCCAGCCTTTGCCATAAGCCGGACATTCTCAGCACCATGCGTGAGCGGCTCGGCGGCACGTAAAGCGTCATTTTTTGCCGCAGTGGAACGAAGCCATGGTCACGCAGCAGGCGTGTCAATTGCCCGCCGGTGAACGGGTGGCCGTGGCCGAACGGTGTGCTCTCGATTCTCGCCCACAACCCGCGCCGGTTGGGCACCACTGCCAGCAAACGGCCGTGCGGGCGCAGCACCCGCCAAACTTCGTCCATCATCGGATGAAGTTCCGCGCTCAGTTCGAGCGCATGAAGTAACAGGATTCGATCCATCGAATTGTCGGCCAAAGGCAGTTCGGATTCTTCCGCCACCGAGACCAAACGGTTTGCATCACTCGGCCAAGCGATAACGCCTTGGCTGGCTGGCATCAGCGCCACCACACGCTCTGCCTCTTCGCGGTAAATGCCGAGGCAGGGCGTAGCGTAGCCGATGCCGAGAAGCGCCTCGCTTGCAAGCGTCGGCCACATTGCACGGATCGCGCGGCGAATAACCCGGCGCGCGTTTTGGCCGCGCCGGGTCGCGTAAAATTCCTTCAGATCGAGTACATGGGGTCGCATTACGCCGGATCATAACATGCTACGTGTGGACTGATCGCGCCCTCCGTCTCGTGTTAATTTGCAACGCGGGGCATTGGCAGGCTGCAGTTTCGAGGGAGTTGAAGATTTTGGCAAATTCAGCGCAAGAAGTTATTGAAATACTGGCGCTCGCGCCGCACCCGGAAGGCGGATACTACCGCGAGACATGGCGCGAACAGGTGCCGCAAGGTGAGCGTGGCGCCGGCTCGGCAATCTATTACTTGCTGCGCGAAGGCGAACGCTCGCATTGGCACCGCGTCGATGCGGCGGAGATCTGGCACTACTATTCCGGCGCCGGTCTGGCGCTTTCCCTGAGCACTGACGCTGGAACATTAGAGCAGGTCCGCCTCGGCGCGGATTTGGCCTCGGGGGAGCGTCCGCAGGCGATCGTCGCCGCGGGCGTCTGGCAAAGCGCGACTACCCTTGGCGATTGGACGTTGGTCGGCTGCACGGTATCGCCGGCATTCGAATTCGCCGGCTTTGAGTTAGCGCCGCCCGGCTGGGCGCCTTCCGGCTGAGAGACGGTCTCGGCGCCAGCGCCTAATACATGTGGGTGCCGCCGTTCAAGGTGATGGTTGAGCCCGTCGTCCAGGCCGACTTTTCGTCGACCAAAAAGACCACCGCGTGGCCGATTTCGTCTTCCGTGCCGAGCCGGTGGATGGCAGATTTCTCAATGATCTTGTTCAAAATCCGCTCGGGCATCTCGCGCATGAGGTAGGTATCGACATAACCCGGCGCCACGGTGTTGACCGTGATGCCGTGTTTGGCGCCTTCCAGCGCCAAGGCTTTTGTGAAGCCGTGCATACCCGCCTTGGCGGCGACGTAATTGACTTGGTTGAGCTGGCCGGCCTGCCCGTTCATCGACCCGATATTGACGATGCGGCCCCATTTCTGCGCCATCATGTCGGGATAGACCTGTTGGCTCATATGAAACACCGAATCCAAATTGACGCGCACCACGCGGTGCCATTGCGCCGCATCCATGTTCTCGAACTTGCTGTCGGCCACCGTGCCGGCATTGTTGATCAAAATATCGATCGGCCCGTGCGCGCTGCGCACTTCGTCCACGCCTGCCCGGCATGCGGCGAAATCGCCGACATCCCATTTGAAAACCGGGATGCCGCTTTCCGCCGTGAATCTCTCGGCGACCTCATCGGCGCTGTGATAATTTACCATCACCCGGTAACCCGCATCCTTTAAGGCTCGGGCGATGCCCGCCCCGATTCCCCTGGTTCCACCAGTGACCAATGCCAAGCGCGGCATAATCTCATCCTCATTCTATTTCGATTCGTGGGGACTGGCCGGCGTCCGGCCGTTAATACATGTGGTGGCCGCCATTCACCGAAAGTGTCGAGCCGGTAATGAAGTCGGCGTCATCGGCGACGAGGAATTTTACCGTCCGCGCAATATCACCGGCGCGGCCGAGCCGGCCAACCGGGATGCTGGCGACGATCTTCTCCAGCACATTCTCCGGCACCGCGCGCACCATATCGGTGTCAACGTATCCGGGCGCAACCGCGTTAACGGTAATACCCGCCTTGGCGCCTTCTTGCGCCAGCGCCTTGGTAAAGCCGTGAATGCCTGATTTGGCGGCGGCATAATTGACTTGGCCATATTGTCCGGCCTGGCCGTTGATCGAGCCGATATTGACGATTCTGCCGAACTTGCCGGCGCGCATGGATTCGATGACTGAGCGGCACATGTTGAAACAGGAACCGAGATTGGTATCGAGAACGTCTTGCCATTGTTCCGACGCCATCCGATGCAGCGTCGCGTCACGCGTGATGCCGGCATTGTTGACGAGGATTTCTACGGGTCCGATATCCGCCTCGATGCCGGCGATGCCGTTCTGGCACTGCTGAAAATCGCCAACATCCCATTTATAGACCGCGACGCCGCTCTCCTTGTGGAACGCCTCCGCTGCCGCGTCGTCGCGCGCGTAAACCGCGGCCACCCGATGGCCTTCCTCTTGCAGCGCGATCGAAATTGCAGCGCCGATTCCGCGTGTGCCACCAGTGACGACCGCGACTCTTGCCATGTTTAGCTCCTGTAAGAATTTCTGCCGACAGATATGGCGTGCCGAGCGGTCGAATGCAAGCCAACACCCGCCGGGCCCTGGCCCTAATTGTGCGGCTGCTGCGCCTTAATCCACGCGGCGAGCGGCCGCCACAAGCTACGTTTGGCGCGCGGGCTGGCGATCATGCCGATATGGCCGAGTGCCGGGCGCCAGGTTTCCGCCGACGGTATGAGTGCGCTCAGGGGCTCCGCTGATTCAGGCGGCACAATGCGGTCGCGCCGCGGCACAATATTCAGCACCGGCTGCACCAAGCGCTGGGGGTGAATAGCCTGACCGGCAACATGCCAACGTCCCTGCGCAGTGTCGTTGGCGCCGTACCAGCCGAGCAGGCATTCGCGGGCGACGCCGCCCGCAAGATCAACCCCATCGTTTAGCCAATCCTCGAGCGCGACGAAATTGCGCGCCGCTGCACTGTTCGGTGCCAGCTTGGCAAAATGGCTGAATTTGCGTGCCGCCAGAAGTGGATCCAACGCGGCGAACAGGGCCTGGATGACATCGACCGGCAATACCCCCATTGCGGAGAGGATCGTCTCAAGCGGAAGATTGAGGGCACAGATGATGTCGCCTTGCGAGCCGGTATGAAAGTCCCACGGTGTCGCCATCAGCACCAGTGAGGAAATATCAGACGGTCTTGCCAGGGCGGCCGGCATGACCAACAGGCCACCCATGCAATATCCGGCGAGCATCACCGGCTGACCGGCGGCGCTGAGCGCCGCGTCGAGCGCCGCATTGAGCCGCCCGGCGATATAGTCGTCCAGCCCGAAGTCACGCTCGCCGCCGACCGGCGCGCCCCAATCGAGGAGCATTGGGCGTACGCCGGACGCGGCCAGATAGCGCATCAGACTGCGGTCGCGTGACAAGTCGAGAATGTAGGCTCGGTTGATCAAAGAGGGCACAAACAGCACGGTAGGCACGCGGCGATCCGCCGTGCCGGTGCTACCAAAGCCATAATCCAATAAGCGGCTCGAACCCTCGTGCCACAGGACCTCAGGTGCGTCGCTTTTTGAGTCTAATCCGCGGCGGTAAGGGTGCTTGCGATAGTCGTCGATACCGGCGAGAAAATCCGCCATGCGGCGGTGAACTTCGTCGTTTATCGCGCCTGCGAGGGCTTCAGGATTCTGCCTTGCCAGGGCGCTTGCGAGCGTCTCCGCCTGCGGCGCCAGTTGCTTGTTCCATTTGAGCGAGCCGTTTCTCGCATGCGGCAATACGGCGAGAGAGCTCATCCAACTCGCTGCTGCGCTGCCCAAATGCAGCGTGAGCGGGCGCGGTCCCTGCCGGGTCTCCGGTTGTCGCTGTGTCTCCGCTGCTGTCATGTGCAGTTCCGTTTTCATCCGCGCTGCCGCCCGCATCGGGAGCTTGAGCGCCGAATTTGGCATAGGCCGCCATCGTCTCGCTCAACGCCGGGTCGGCGGCCATGATTTCCAGTTGGCGTTGCCACAAATCGACGAATCGCGAAGCGAGCGCCTGAAGCTCGTCTCCGTTGCCGCTTGACGATCCGTTGTCGTCGCCGTGCTCATTCATAGCCGCAATATAACTCAATCTTGCGTATCGGTCTGCTGCGGGTCCGTCATTTGTCCGGCATGACGCGCCGCAACATTAAATTGCGCAACGCAGCAATTACTGCCAAACTATCGCCATCTTCGATAATGGCCGAGATGGCCGCGGCAGGCGAGTGCATGACAGAAGATAATTCATCCGGCGGCGCAAATGGCGAGTCGGTGATCATCAAGAAATACGCGAACCGTCGGCTCTACAACACGGCGACCAGCAGTTATGTCACCCTCGAGCATCTCTGTGAGATGGTTAAGGAGGGGACCGATTTCGTCGTGCGCGACGCCAAGTCTGGTGAAGACATCACCCATCAAGTGCTGACGCAAATCATTGTCGAAGAAGAATCCAAGGGACAGAGCCTGCTGCCGATCGGATTTTTGCGTCAACTCATTCGCCTCTATGACGATTCGATGCATTCCGTAGTGCCGCGCTATCTCGAACTGACCATGGAAAATTTCAGCCACAATCAGGAACGCATGCGCTCGCGCATCGATGAGGCATTTGGCGGCATATTTCCGATGGCCGAGTTCGAGGAAATGGGGCGCCAAAATATGGCGGCCTTCCAAAAGGCGCTCAACATGTTTTCCCCGCTCGGCGCCAGCGCCGGTGGAGGCGAGTCTCGCGCTGCCAAACCGCCGCCCGCCCCAACCGAAATGCCCAAAACGGCCGACGCGCCGGAGGGCAAGGCAGGTAGTGGCGATGAAATTTCCGTTCTAAAGGGCCAATTGGACAGTATGCAGGCGCAGCTGGACGATCTTGCCCGTAAGTCAGGCCGGGAGTAGCAATCCGTCTCGCGGCGCGCATAGCATATGCGCCGTACCGCCGTTGATCCTGACTTTAGTGGCGGGTGACAAGGCTAATGACCTTGCCACCGGCCGGCAAGATTGGCCGCTGCCGTTCCGACGCTTCAAATTGTTCCGCTGTTGCGCTTTCAGAGACCACCTGAAGCGCCGGCGTTTTTGGATTCCACGGCTTTTGCGCGCTCGGTGCGCCGAAGTGATAGCCCTGCATATAGGTGGCGCCGTAGCGCGTCAGAACTTCGGCGATGTGTTCTGTTTCGACAGATTCAGCTACCGTTTCCAGCCCGAGACCGCTGGCAAAAGATTGTAAGGTTTCGACAAACAATTGAGAGTTTGCGTTTTCGCCGATTGATTTGACGAAAGAACCATCGATCTTGACGATATCGACCGAGAGTTCCTGGAGATGGCGGAACGACGTATAGCCGGCTCCGAAATCGTCCAGCGCCACGCGGCACCCCATTTCCTTCAGTGCAGCAATAAATCTTGTCGTTTCGCGCATGTCATGCAGCGCCGTGGTTTCGGTGATCTCGACCAGCAGGCGGTGGGCGATCTCTTCGCGTTCCTTGACTCGCGCCGTCAGCGCCCGCAGCCATGAAGGGTCGGTTGTCGACAGGCTGGATATGTTGAGCGCCAGGCAAGTCTCGGGGTGTTCGCTCAATTCGCCAACGACAACGTCGAGAACGAAGCGGTCGATGGAGCGGATCAAGCCCATTTTTTCCGCTATCGGGAGAAATTCGCCGGCCGGAAGCAATTCGCCGTCCTGATCGAACATGCGCAGCAGGCATTCATAAAATTTTGGCTGATGAGAATCCGCGTCGACGATGGGCTGATAGTAGAGATGAAAACTCTTGTTGCGGAGTGCGGTTTGCACCAAGCCGGCGGCGGCGAGATTGTCGCGCAGGTCCGCCATTTGCTGTTCGGATAGATTGTAGAGGCTGAAGCAATTGGCGCCGGATCGCCGGGCTTTTTCCAGCGAAATATCTGCCTTAGCCATAGCGTCGTAGGACGTGCGCACAACATCCGGAAATGACACGGCGCCGACGGAGGCGGTCACCGGAATATGGCCCTTGTCGGTTAAGACAGCGGATTCCTGCACCGCATGCAGGAGTTTTTCCGCCGCCGCTGAGACGTCTTGGCTGACACAGCCACTCAGAACGATGCCGAACTGATCATGCGCTATGCGACCGACGATATAGCTGCCGCGTAGCGCGCGGTCGAGTTCGCGCGACACCGCCACCAGCGATTGTTCGGCGATCTCGCGGCCATAGGTGTCATGAATCAGCGGTAGGTTATCGACTCCGAGCTGCAGAAAAGCACCGGGCGAATCGTAGCGCAGCGCATATTCGATCGCGTGTTCCAGAGATTCGCGCAGCCGACCCCTATTATATTGTCCTGTCAAATCGTCAAAGTTGATGCTGCGGGCGGCACGCAAATCGCTCGGCCGTGATTAGTCGAGGCAGCGCACGGTGCCGAGAATACGAATCGGCTCGCCTTCCGGTGAACAAAAAAAACGGCCGCGGTCTTCGACCCAGACAACTGAGCGGTCACTTCGCCTTATTTCATAGCTGCAGGTGAACCGCGCACCGGTCTGCGCGCGCTCCGTATGGGTGCGTCGCAATTCGCCAATGCAGGATGGGCTGATGCGTGACAGATAGCGCTCGGCGTGACTGATTTCATCGCTGTCGCGAACACCCAGCACGTCGCACGCGTTGCCTAACCATTCGATCGCGCCGGAGTGCAAATCCCAATCGTAGATCGCGTCGCCCGACGCCTCGAAGGCGTCACTGACAATTTCAGAATATGTCCGCTCGGTTTCCATGCCCTACCTGAGCAACCGTTCGAATTTGACCCCGCGCTACGTTGGACATGCTTGGCACACAGGCTTCACAAATGACATCACACACCAACGCGTATTTCGACGATAGGCCAAATTGTTTTAATAAATACTAAATCCAGGACAACAGAATAACCGGAAGTTATGGTTAATAAAAATTAACCATAGATGGTCGCATTCGCAAATTATTAAAATATTAAAACATATGGAAGATTCTAATAGTCGAAATTTTAGAAAATTTTATTTAATATTATTTAAATTACTATGTATAATCAGGGATGAGTTCCGCGGGTTACACAAATTATTGCAATATAGAATGACGCCACTTCAAACATCGGCGCAGCACCTGCGCAGTTTTGTACCCTCCGGCGGGAGCGATCTTGCCATGCCGGCGGCGCATGGGCTCAAGGCTGCGCGGTCGGTCCAACCCGTGCAAAAAATTCATCAGGTGGTGTTCCGGGCACATGATCGCCAGGCGCCAAGCAATAGCCCCGGTCCGCCGAGGCAGGAGGTCGCAGTTGTGCAGGGCCGAGGTCCGCGCGACGCGCCGAGCATATTCTTTGAGCGCCTCTCGCCGCCTGCCAAGTTCGGCGATTTCGCGCCCGCCCTGGCGCAGATCATCGCTCATGACAGCGGGTTTCTGCGCGCTCAAATGCCGAATGAAATGCTCGCTTTTTCGCGTCATTTGCCGACCGAGGCGTATCAGGCCACGCTCGACCGTTCGCGCTATATCATGAGAGATGTCCTGCCGCTCAACGCCGCAGCATAAGCGCATAATTTTCAAGTTTCCTCGCTCCGGGCGCTCGGGCATATTGCGCCAATCAACATGTCGAGCGACGGGACAGTCAAATAATGACCCACAGCACAACCCTGGCCGAACTTTTGGCGCGCGGCGACGCCAGCGCGCCGGCAATTCGCACACCCGGACGGCATGTTCTAACTTACGACGGCCTGCGAATGCTAAGCGCGACAACGCTCGGCGTTCTCAACGCCGCCGGGATTGGCCGCAACGACCGCATCGCCATCGTGCTGCCAAACGGCCCGGAGATGGCGACCGCCTTCGTCTCGCTTGCCGCATGCGCCACCGCGGCGCCGCTTAATCCGGCTTACAAAGCCGAGGAGTTCGAGTTTTATCTGTCCGATCTCAGCGCCAAGGCGGTGATCGTGTTGGACGGCGATAAATCGCCTGTCATTGAAGCAGCGGCAAAATTGAAGGTTCCGCTCATTCCTCTCACGCCACAACCGGATGGTCCGGCAGGGGCGTTTTCACTGGCGCCGATTGCTGCCGCGCCGGCCACAAACGGCGGCATGGCGGAGTCCGATGATACGGCGCTAATTCTGCATACCTCCGGCACCACGTCGCGGCCCAAGATCGTTCCGCTTAGCCACAGCAATGTCTGCGCATCGGCACGCAACATCTCGAGCTGGTTGAATTTGGAGGCTGAAGATTGTTGCCTCAATGTGATGCCGCTGTTCCACATTCACGGCCTTATCGCCGCCGTGCTGTCTTCGCTCTACGCTGGTGCCGGCGTGGCCTGCACACTAGGCTTTAATGCTCTGCAATTTTTCTCCTGGGTCGATGAAATCAAACCCAGCTGGTACACGGCGGTGCCGACCATGCATCAGACGATCCTGGCGCGCGCCGGACGCAACAAGGATATATTGGAGCGCAATCCGTTGCGCCTGATCCGCTCTTCCTCCTCGTCCCTGCCGGGTCCGGTGATGACCGAGCTGGAAGAGGTGTTCGGTGCGCCGGTGATCGAATCCTACGGCATGACCGAAGCCGCACACCAAATGGCAAGCAACCCCCTGCCGCCGCAGGAACGCCGGCCGGGTTGCGTCGGCATTGCCGCCGGTCCCGAGGTCGCCATCATGGCACCGGATGGCGAATTGCTGGCACCCGGCGAGATCGGTGAGATCGTAATTCGCGGCGACAACGTGACCCTGGGCTATGAAAACAACGACAAGGCCAACGCCGAGGCCTTTACCCAAGGCTGGTTCCGCACTGGCGATCAGGGGCAGATGGACGAAGCCGGCTATCTCACCCTGACCGGACGGCTCAAGGAGATCATCAACCGCGGCGGCGAGAAAATATCGCCGCGCGAAGTCGACGATGTGTTGATGACGCACCCGGCGATTGCCCAGGCCGTCGTGTTCGCTGTGCCACACGATAAACTCGGCGAAGATGTCGCTGCCGCGATCGTGCTGCGCGAGGGCGAAGAAGCAAGTGAACGCGACATCCGTGATTTCGCTGCCGAGCATCTGGCGCCGTTCAAGGTACCGCGTAAAGTTGTTCTCCTGGATGAAATCCCCAAAGGGGCGACCGGCAAATTGCAGCGTATCGGTTTAGCCGAAAAGCTCGGCCTGGTTTCGTGAAACTCTGTATTTTCGGCGCCGGGGCCATCGGCGCCTATCTGGGCGTCGAGCTGGCGCGCGGCGGTATCGACATGTCGCTGATCGCCCGCGGCCCGCATCTGCAAGCGATGAAGAAAAATGGCGTCACGCTCCGCGTTGGCGATTCCGAACACACCGAGCATCCCCGGTGCACCGACGATCCGGCCGAGCTCGGCCCGCAGGATTTCGTCCTGGTCACGTTAAAGGCCCATTCGGTCGCCGGCATTTGCGACGCCATGCAGCCCCTGCTCGGGCCCAACACTGCCGTGGTGACCGCAGTTAACGGCATTCCGTGGTGGTATTTTTACAAGCTCATAGGCCCGTGGACGGACCATCGCATCACGGCCGTGGATCCAGACCACACGCAATGGGACCGGATTGGCCCGCACCGCGCAATCGGCTGCGTCGTTTATCCGGCCGCTGAAATCGTCACCCCAGGTGTTGTCGAGGTGCAACCTCATGTGAGCCAGAACCGGCTCCCCATCGGCGAGCCCGACGGCAGTCGGTCCGAGCGCGCCAAGGCCCTCTCCGGGGCGCTTATCGCCGCCGGGTTCAAGGCACCGGTGCGCAGTGATATCCGCTCCGACATCTGGGTCAAACTTTGGGGCAATTTGGCTTTCAATCCGATCAGCGCGCTGACCGGTGCGACGCTTGAGGATATTGCCGGCGACGCCGAGACCCGAGAGCTGGCACGGGCGATGATGGTTGAGGGCCAGGCGGTGGGGGAAAAGCTTGGCGCCCGCTTTGCCATCGAAGTCGATCAACGCATCGATGGCGCCGAACAAGTTGGCGCCCACCGCACTTCGATGCTGCAGGATCTCACCCTCGGCCGGCCGATGGAAATAGATGCCATGGTCGGCGCGGTGGCGGAGCTTGGCCGCCTGGTCGGCATTCCTACTCCAACCATCGATGCCGTCTACGCCCTGGTGCGCCGGCGTGCTATCGAGGCCGGCTGTTATCCGGGCTGAACTTTACTTGGCGGCGATCACTTCGATTTCGACCAACCATTCGGGCATCGCCAGGGCGGGCACGATAATCGCAGTCGAAGCCGGTCTCGCGTCACCCAGCACTTTCTTGCGTCCAGCGGCATACGCCGGAAAATTTTCTTTCCCGACGACGTAGCCTGTGATCTTGACGATATCGTCGATGCCCATGCCGCCTTCGTTCAACAGCGCTAGGACGTTAGCCCAGGTTTGCGCCACCTGGTCTTCTATGGAGTCCGGCGTGTTGCCGTCCGGCGCCGCACCGACCTGGCCGGCGGTGAACAGCCAGCGTTTGTTGGGGTCGATTTCGATGGCCTGGCTATAGCCTTTGCCAAAGGCCTCTATGACGGTGTCAGGGTTGTGGCGTCGATGCATATCGTCCTCCGTTTAATAATATTCCTGGAGGATAATGCTAGCAGAACCCCCTCAATAGCCCAACGCGCAACCATCTTTGCGTGGGTCTGAGCCGCCGGTCAGGGTGCCGCGTTGCCAATCGATGTGAACAGCCTGGCCGCCGCCGAGCGGCACCGCCGCCCTTTCGACTGGATGGCCCAATTCGGCCAGTGCTGCGGAGGTAGCTTGGCTGATGCCGTTTTCGACTGTCAGTTCGCTCTCGTAATGAAAGGCGCGGGGCGCGTCGAGCGCCTCCTGCGGGTCCATACCGAAATCGATAAAATTTGTCAGGAAATGCGCATGTCCCGTGGCTTGGTAATGCCCGCCCATTACGCCGAACGGCATGATCGCGCGCTCGCCCTCTGCCAGCATGCCTGGAATGATGGTGTGCATCGGCCGCTTGCCCGGCGCGATATGATTGGGATGGTCGCTGTCGAGCACGAAGCTGGCACCGCGGTTTTGCAGCATCACGCCGCTTTTCGGCGCGCAAATCCCGCTGCCGAAGGGATGAAAGGTCGAGTTGATGAAAGAAATCGCGTTGCGCTCGCTATCGACCACAGTGAGGTAGACGGTGTCGCGATGCTCTGTTTCTCCGGTGGCCGGAAGCGCCACCATGGCACTGTCGCGGGCAATAAGTCCGCGCAGGCCGCTGGCATAGCCGGGCGACAGCAAATGCTCGCTCGGCACATCGACGGCGTCTGGGTCGGCAATCAAAACGTCGCGATCGCGATAGGCAAGGCGGGTCGCCTCGGCCTCAAGATGAAGGCGCTCCCAGCCATTTGGGTCGAGCGCCGCCATATCATAGCCTTGAAGAATATTGAGGATGATCAGTGCGATGATGCCCTGGCCGTTTGGCGGGCACTCGAAAACTTCATAGCCGCGGTAATTGGTTTTGATCGGCTCGACATATTGCGCCCGATATTGGCCGAAATCCTCAGCCGTCATCAGGCTTCCCAAACCGCTTAGATGAGCAACGATGTCATCGCCGATGGCGCCCCGATAAAACGCGTCGCGGCCATCTTTGGCGATTGCTTTCAGGCTGTTCGCAAGTTCCGGTTGGCGATGAACATCTCCAGCGACCGGCGCATCGCCGCCGGGAAGAAAGATGCGGCTGGCTGTCGGGCAGGCGGATAATTTTTCTGTGTTGGCGGCCCAATCCATGGCAACCCGCGGCGAGACGGCATAGCCGTCCTCGGCAAAGCGGATCGCCGGCTGCAGCAATTCGTCAAAATTCTTGCTGCCATGATCGGCGAGTAGTTGCGACCAGGCGTCGACGGCGCCGGGCACCGTTACTGCATGCGGACTCTGATAATCTATTTGGTTCAATCCCAGCCCTTGCAACCGCTCGACGGTGGCCGCCTGGGGCGCCCGTCCGGAACCGTTGATGGCGATCGGTGGTATGCGGCCCTTGGGCGCATAGAGGGCAAAACAATCGCCGCCAATGCCGGTGGATTGCGGCTCGACAACGCCGAGAACAGCGCACGCTGCGACCGCAGCGTCGACCGCATTGCCGCCTGTCTTGAGCACATCCAAGGCGGTCGTGGTGGCCAGCGGCTGCGATGTCGCCGCCATGCCGTTGATGCCATGCGCGGTGGAGCGCCCGGGTAACTGAAAATCACGCATTGGGGGCCTCTTGTTCTCAAGCCGGGCCATCATGCACGGCAGGAATGGCATTGCAACGGCCGGAACGAAGCCGCAGATAGCCCCCCCCCATCAACCGCCGCACACGGAGAATTTATCTCCGGTTAGCCGCAAATTATATTAGCTTGCCAGTTACGGCCTCGCAGTGCTTTGGCCAGTACACGGGCGTTTGAAAACAATGGGAGGAAGCCAGTGCGGCGATCGGGAAAACTCATCTTCTATGCTCTTACGGCATCGCTCGCGATTTTTTTGGCCGTGGCGTCACCGGCCCGCATCGCCCTCAACGCGGAGCACGATGTAGACCTGTTCGTCTTCTCCGAGTATGCCGACCGGCACGCCGCCGCGTGCGCACCAGATGGCGCATTGATGATGCGCACTACCGGTCGCCCACATGATTTCACTGAGATAGCACCAGGAATCGATGACTTCTCCGGTTATCGTCACGCGCCGCGGTTTTGCCGTCCACGGTTAGGCCGGCGACATCGGTGAAGTTGAGGTCGGTGAACGAGCGAGTGGCATAGCCGCCTTTGAATTCGAGAAAGGTAATGCCCGAATAGTCTATCGTCAGGCCGGCCAGCATCTGGGCGCCGAAAGAATCGCGGTTTAAGTCGTCATCATCAAATGAGTCGACAAACTCCTGAATATTGACCGATGGCTCGAGGAAAAATCGCGAGCCTGGGACATCCTCATAGGTCCAGCGGTTCCGAAAGGTATACTCATCGCGGTCGCGATCGTCATTGTTGATGTCATTGTCGCCAAAATTTAGCCTCTTTATCAGAGCGCTGGCCGTTGTGCTGATGATGCTCCCACCGCCATATGCGCCCCCGATTTCGGCGCTGGTGTCAAAAAATATGGTGACATTCTCGCCGCCTTCATCGTCGATGGCGCCGCGGCCTTCATGGCCGCGCCCGTGGCGCAATTCGACAAACATGTCAGAGCGTTCGTCGATATCTCCGCGCAGTTTGGCGCGAAAATTGAAATCATTGTAATCCTCGCTGACGAGTTCAAACCAGCGCCGAAAATCGCCTTTGCTTTCGAACTCGAACTGATGATTTTCCCAGTTTGATCGATTCGCCAAACTCGGCAGGAAGGCGACGAATAAATCCGATTTTGCGTCTTCTTCAGTACGAAACACATTGTCTTCCCAACCAAAACGGAACTCCCCCTTGGGGAAATTCTCAAATGTGGGAAGATATTCAGTCTCAATGCCGATCGCGTTAAATTCTTGTCGGGTACGGCCGAGAACGGATTCCTTGCGCGCCTGTTCGGCAAAATCCAAGGCCAATTCCTGCAATTGCGCCCGCGCTTCGCCGCGCCCCAGCACAAGGCCGGCGCTGAACAGAAGCGCGAAAACCAGCAGGCGAAAAGCTAAGATGCTTGTTATCGCCGTCATTGCAGATCACGTACCTCTAATGAGCGCGCCAGCCGCCGAACAAGGCGCGTGCATAAAGCCCGGCTTACAGCCGGCGTTGCGTCCAGAGCCGCTCGGTTCATCAACTCATTGAATTGGCTGCCGCGGCAGCCGCGTCAAATTGCGCCTCAAATCGGTTCTCCTTGACCATAATGGCCAAAACCCGGCAACACTATTAAGGAAAAATATATTTTCAAACAGGTTATTACAGGGTTAATTTAATTTCCAAAGTTAGGATTCGTCAATTGTGTCGTAGGGTTCCCGTAATCCAACATTTTCGCTTTACGGGGCAACCAAGTTCGTAATATATCAATGTGAATAGGATTAACATTGATATATTAGCATAGCGAATCGAACAAATTTTACAACATTGCAGGATTCGCCGGCGTGTTGGCGCCGCGTCCGACCGGTTCACCCGGCGCTGCGGTAGCAATTGTGAAAGGCGCGGATCTAAGCTCTCGACCGGGAGCGCATTTCCTGGCACTTAAACTCTCTAAGCCATGAACCGCGCCCAATTAGTGCAGGCCGGCCCTTAAAGTGGATTGCCACGCATCAGGCGAGGAAACTGATCGATATGACCCGTAAGATTGCCTTGATCACTGGCATCACCGGCCAAGACGGCGCCTACCTTGCTGAGTTGCTGCTCGACAAAGGCTATGTCGTGCATGGCATCAAGCGGCGCTCTTCATCGTTCAACACCGAACGTGTCGACCATCTCTACAGCGATCCGCACTTGGGCGAGGCCAGATTTCGCCTGCATTTCGGCGATATGACCGACGCTACCAATTTGATTCGCTTGCTGCAGGAAACCCGGCCCAGCGAAATATACAATCTAGCGGCGCAAAGCCATGTGGCGGTGAGCTTTGAAACGCCAGAGTACACCGCCAACTCGGACGCTCTTGGCACCCTGCGGCTGCTTGAAGCCATCCGCATTTTAGGTCTTGGCGAAGAAACGCGGTTTTATCAGGCCTCCACTTCGGAACTGTATGGCAACGCGCCGCAATCGCCGCAGAACGAATCCACCCCCTTCGCGCCGCGCAGCCCCTATGCGGCAGCGAAACTTTATGCCTATTGGATTACCGTCAATTACCGCGAAGCATATGGCTTTCACGCTTCCAACGGAATCTTGTTCAACCATGAGAGCCCAATTCGCGGCGAAACCTTCGTCACGCGAAAAATTACCCGGGCGGTAGCCGCCATCCATCTCGGCCTGCAGGAAACGCTCTATCTTGGCAATCTCGATGCCAAGCGGGATTGGGGGCATGCGCGTGACTATGTTGATGGCATGTGGCGCATTCTGCAACGGGACGAGCCGGACGATTACGTCCTGGCGACCGGCGAAAACCACTCGGTGCGCGAATTCGTCGAACTCGCCTTCGCGCGAGTCGGCCGCACGCTGGACTGGCACGGCGAGGGAGTCGATGAAACCGGTCTGGACACTGGCACCGGCGATCTCCTGGTAAAAATCGATTCGCGCTATTTCCGTCCCACCGAGGTCGATAGTCTGTTGGGTGATTCGAAGAAGGCGTTCGATGCGCTCGGCTGGCGCCATCAAACAAGCTTTGACCAATTGGTGGCGGAGATGGTCGATGCCGATCTCAAGAACGTGGCCGAGCAAAAAAGACCGGGACATGACTGATACAGCAGCGCCCTATTCGCTCGACGGCAAGCGGGTCTGGGTCGCCGGCCATGGCGGACTGGTCGGTTCGGCGTTGGTAAAGCGCCTGGCGTCCGAGCATTGCGAGTTGGTCTCCGTCGGCCGCAGCCAGCTTGATCTCAGGCGTCAGTCGGATGTCGAAGACTGGCTCGCCGAAACCCGGCCGGCAGCGATTTTTGTCGCCGCCGCCACCGTCGGTGGTATCCACGCCAACGACGTCCGGCCAGCTGATTTCCTTTACGACAATGTGATGATCGAGGCCAATATCATTCATGCCGCTTGGCGTGTCGGCGTCGAGAAACTCCTGTTTTTGGGCTCCACCTGCATCTACCCAAAATTTGCACCGCAGCCCATGGCCGAGGACGATCTTATGACCGGTCCCCTGGAGCCGACCAATCAATGGTATGCGCTGGCCAAGATAGCCGGAATCTATTTATGTCAAGCCTATCGCCGGCAGCATGGCAGCAATTTTATTTCTGCGATGCCTACCAATCTGTTCGGTCCGGGCGATTATTTTGACGCTGAAAATAGCCACGTCATCCCCGCCCTGATGGGCAAGATTCATAGGGCGCGCGAAGAAAATATCGCAGATGTGGATATCTGGGGAAGCGGTGAGCCTTATCGTGAGTTTCTTTATTCGGAAGATGCGGCCGACGCGCTGGTCTTTTTGATGAAGCACTACACGGGCGCCAGCCATATTAATGTTGGCACCGGCGATGAGTTAAAGATCATCGAAATCGCGCGTCTAATTGCTGATATCGTCGGTTATCGCGGCGCCTGGAAGTTTGATACCAGTCGTCAGGACGGCCCGCCGCGCAAACTTGCCGACAGCCGCCTGCTCAATACCCTCGGCTGGACACCGCGCGTTGGATTGCGGGATGGCCTGCAGGCGACTTACGATTGGTTTCGCGAGTCCTACGCTGCCGGACAGCTTCGCGTCTGATCGCCGCTTCGGTTGATATTGTGAACGGAACCGGATTGCCCGTCGACGAGAGCGGAATGTGGCGCGAGATTCTTGTGCCGCAAAAAGGTTCCGCTTTGCGTCCCGCCCTTTTTCTCGATCGTGACGGTACGCTTATCGACCTGGTCGATTACCTGAGCACGCCGGATGACGTGCAGCCCATTGCGGAAGCGGTGGCGCTGACCGCGCGGGCCCGCGCCAACGATATCCCAACGGTGCTGGTGACCAATCAGTCGGGCATCGGGCGCGGCTATTACAATTGGCAACATTTCGCCGAGGTACAGCAAACCGTGATCGCGGCGGTCGTGGCGGGCGGCGGAAAAGTCGACGCTGTTTATGCCTGCCCGGCGCTGCCGGGAAGCGACGCCGCGTGCCGCAAGCCGAACCCCGGCATGTTGTTGGCGGCGGCGGAAGACCTCGCCCTCGATCTCGCGCAGAGCTGGATGGTCGGTGATGCGGCGAGCGATTTGGCGGCGGCGGCGAATGCCGGGCTGCGCCATGGCTGGCTCGTCGCGACCGGGTACGGCACCGGCGACCGTGCCGATGCGCTGGCCCTCGGCGGCCCAGGCTTTGACGTAACGGTAGACCGGCCTCTGAGCGAACTCGCGGAAATGCTCTCTGGCTTGTCGAGCGCCTGAGCAGCGGTTAAACCTGTATCCCCCTAACCAACGGACCTGATAGCGGCGCATGACCAGTTTCCCCGAGCGGCCCTACGACACCATCGGCGCCTATTGCGACGATTATCTTGTACAATTGGTGCGCGCCGGCGCTTCCATCGACCATGACAATTTGGCCGCCGCCGCCGACTTGTTGGGTCAAGCGTTCGAGCGCGGCGCCTGGTTGTTCGTGTGCGGCAATGGCGGTTCGGCGGCAATCGCCAATCACCTGTTGTGCGATTTCGCAAAAGGCATTCAAACCGATACCAACTTATTGCCACGCGTTATATCGCTGAGCGCCAATCTCGAGCTTATCACCGCCATCGCCAACGACATCGCGTTCGAAGATTGTTTCGTCTATCAGCTTCGCACCGCAGCGCGCGCCGGAGACGTGCTGCTCACTATCAGCTCCTCGGGCGATTCCGAAAATGTCGTGCGCGCCGTGGACTGGGCATCCACCAACGACGTGCACACAATATCCCTGACCGGGTTCGATGGCGGTAGAACCGCTCGAGCTGCCGCCATCAACATTCATATCAATGGCAATAATTACGGCGTGGTGGAGGATACTCATCAATCGATCATGCATGTGTTTTCGCAGTATCTGCGCCAATCGCGGATGCCTGAATCACGCATCGTCGAACGAAAATTTTGAGTTTATATTTCTCTGGAGAGGCAGATGGCGAACGCCGCCGAAGGCGCCAGCGCCTGCACACACACCGTCCTCAGTGGTGCGCATCAAAGAACGGCTATAAGACCCTTGAGGTATTGACCCTCAACCCAACGGCGCGCGCCGTGTGGGAAGCGCTCGACGGCCAACCGAGCGTGGAGGAAATTTCCGAGGCGTTTGAAGCGGTTTTTCCAGATATCGACATGGCGGCGCTACGCTCCGACATCATCCGGACCATCGACCACTTCATCTCCAGTGGCCTTGCGCTGAAGAAGGAGGATGCCGCCTGAGCGACGGAGCGGAGGCGGAAGATGCCAGCTAAGCTCTATCGATTCGCCTGGCGGAATAACGCCGCCTATGTCCGCACCGAGGACGCGGCCATAGTGGCAGAACTCGGGCGATTTCTCGATCTCAAAGCCAAGCTACAAGAAAATGCGGCAGCCGGCGCAAAAGAGACCCTTGTCACCATCGAAGAACAGGGCAAAATTTATTACATCGCGACCAGTGATTGGCAGGTGCGCGCCGGCAACCGCGCCCAGCTGCTTTTCGCTGCTCTGGAAGCGGTCGGCCAGATATTTATCTACAGTTTCACGGGCACAGTATTTCATGCCGGTGCATTTCAGAAGAATTCCGGTGCGGTCGTGTTTTTCGGCGCGCCGCAAAGCGGCAAAAGCAGCCTCGGTTTCGCCGCCTGGAAGCGGAATCTTAATCTGATAGGCGATGACCGAGTGGTTCTGGTGGACGAAGGCAGGCGGATTAGGCCTTTCCCAAAATGCGTAAAACTGCGCCTGGACAGGGATGGCGTGCTCCCCCCCGGGCACCGAGGCGCTATCGCCCGACATGGTGGTGAAAGCGGATTTGGGCCATGAAATTAGGCTCATCTTGGCACGCTCATTGCCTGGATTCTCAGCCTACGGCATCGAAACGAACGTGAATTATCTCGTCGAACTAAAACGCGGCGCGGGCGGGGAGACATCGCTTATACCGTTGGCGCCGGGGGAGGCGCTCGATTCCGCTCTGGAAAACGTCGTGTCGCCGGATTTTGATCCAATGGGCGTTGTGCGCCTGATTAAACGCCAGGCCGAGGCGGAGCGTTTGTTTCGACTGACGGTGGCGCCGGGCGGCAGCGCGCGCGCGCTCGATCTTCTGCTTAACTTGTGAAGCGGAAGTCTCCTACTCGCTCAAGCCTTGCAGAAACAGCAGCACGTTGGCGCGGTCGCGGTCTTTCTTGACGCCCTTGAAGGACATTTTCGTCCCTGGCACGTTGCCCTTCGGGTTGGCGAGGAATTCGTTCAACGCCGCGATGCTCCAATTGCCGCCGCGCGACGCCATGGCGTCGGAATACTTAAAGCCCTCGACCTCTGCGACCCCGCGCCCGACGATATTCCACAGATTGGGGCCTACTTTGTTTTTACCGCCCTGATCAGTGGTGTGACAGGCGCCGCATTTCTTGAATGTTTTCTTCCCCTTGGCTACGTCTGCTACGGCCAGTAACTCGTCAATCGAAACCGACGCCACCATCTCTTCAACAGCGTCTGTTTCTGCCCCGGCATCCGCGTGTTCTGCGCCCTCAGCGACGGGCAGGGCGTGGGCCGCGCTGCCATGGGCCCCGTCAACGTGATAGATATTGGCGGGAATGATCCACGAAATCATCGCGACCAGCCCCGCGAAAAGGATGGCTCCAGCGATCTTGTTCAATTCGAATGGCGACATGGGTCGGACAAAGCCTCGGTGATTTTCCTGGGCAAGAATTTAACGGCTTCCCCATCGCCTGTCCAACTCCTATAAGGCGGCATCAAAGGAGCCATGCGGCATGGAAACATCCTTGACTGCGGAAAAGGCGGGCGCGCGGGGCCGCCCGGTCAATCCGATCATCCTGATTCCGGCGCGTCTTCAATCCGTGCGCCTGCCGAATAAGCCGCTCGCCGATATCGCTGGCGTGCCGATGATCGTCCATGTGATGCACCGCGCCCAGGAGGCGGATTTGGGCCGTGTAGTGGTGGCCTGTGCCGAGCGCGAAATTGCCGAGGCGGTGACGGCTGCAGGCGGAGAGGCGGTATTAACTCGCGCCGATCACGCCTCTGGCTCCGACCGCATATACGAAGCATTGACCCATCTCGACGCGGATCGGAAGCATGACGCGGTAATCAACCTGCAGGGTGATCTGCCAACATTGGCGCCAGAATTGCCGCGCGCCGCGCTCGATTTGTTGGCCGATGCGGCGGTCGATATCGGTACCCTTGCGGCCGAGATCAACGACGCCGCCGAACGCGACGACCCGAACGTGGTCAAAGCTGTCGTTTCCACAAGTGGACCAGACGGTGCCGCGGCTGGCCGCGGTCGCGCGCTTTATTTTACGCGCTCCCGCTCGCCTTCGGGAGATGGCGTCTTGTGGCACCATATTGGGCTTTATGCGTTCCGCCGGGACGCAATTGAACGATTCATCTCTTTGCCGCCGAGCCCTCTGGAAGAGCGTGAGCGGCTCGAGCAGCTGCGTGCGCTGGAGGCCGGTATGCGCATTGATGTGGCCTTCGTTGACACCGTTCCCCTTGGTGTCGATACTCCGCGCGATTTGGCGCGGGCGCGCGAATTGCTTGGCGCGCGCATCGGCGGTTGAGCGCAAGCGGACAGAATCAGCAGATGAGTGATAATCAATCTACGGCGGCGCAAACTATTGCCTTTCAGGGGGCTCCGGGCGCCTATTCGGACATGGCGTGTCGCGCTGTATTTCCCGATATGCATACCTTGCCGCGCAACACTTTCACGGATGCCTTTGCTGCGGTGGCCGACGGTCAGGCGCGCCTCGCCATGATCCCTATTGAGAATTCTGTTGCAGGCCGGGTCACCGATATTCATCAATTGTTGCCCGAATCGAGCCTCCACATCGTGGCCGAACATTATCAGCCGGTGCAGCACAATTTGCTCGCCTGCAAGGGCGCCACAGCGGCGGGGCTGAACACCGTGCGCTCGCATGTTCATGCGCTCTCGCAATGCCGCAACGTCATCCGTCGCCTCGGGTTGAACGCGGTCGTTCATGCCGATACAGCGGGCGCGGCGGCGGAAATCGCCAGGTTCAAAGATCCCGCCGTCGCCGCCATCGCCTCCGATTTGGCGGCCGAAATTTATGGCCTGGACGTGATCGAAGCTGGGGTTGAGGATGAAGCGCACAACACCACGCGCTTTGTGGTCCTGGCCGGCGCCGCGATCGATCCCGATCCGGCGGAAGGCCCCGTGGTGACCTCTTTCGTCTTCCATGTTCGCAACGTGCCCGCCGCGCTATACAAGGCGCTCGGCGGGTTCGCCACCAACGGCGTCAACATGACTAAGTTGGAGAGTTACATGGTCGGCGGAACTTTTACCGCCACCCAATTTTTCGCCGAGGTCGAAGCCCATCCTTCCGAGCTGCGCCTGCAGCTGGCACTGGAAGAACTGTCCTTCTTCACCAGTGAGGTTAAGATCATGGGCGTCTATTCGGCGCACCCTTTCCGCATCGAGTCGGCGGCACGCACGGCCTGATTAATACCGCCCAAGTTTAAATCGGGAAGCGGCCCTCGATCCAATCGCCGATCAAGCGGCGGGCGATGGAATATTTGCCGGGCATGCGGAAAGCGTCCGAATCCTCCACGTTGCGCAACCAATCACGCCCGTACCAATGGGCGTATTCCAACTCTTTGTCGTCGACAATGATCTCACGGCTTTCGGCCTTGGCCATGAAGCCCACCATGATCGAGGCGGGAAAAGGCCAGGGTTGGGACGAATGGTAGCGCACATCGGAAACGCGGACGCCGGATTCTTCGAATATTTCTCGCGCCACTGTTTCTTCCAGACTTTCGCCGGGCTCGAGGAAACCGGCCAGGGTCGAATGCATGCCGGTGGGCCAGTGGGATTGGCGGCACAGCAGGCAGTCGTCGCCATCGTGTACCAGCACGATCACCGCCGAATCGGTGCGCGGAAAATGCGCCGCGCCGCAGGCCGGATTGGTGCAGACGCGTTCATGTCCGGCCCTCCGCGCCTCGCTTTTGTGGCCACAAGCGGCGCAAAAGCCGTTCTTTTGATGCCAATACATCAGTCCGCGCGCATAAGCCAAAATCGCCGCTTCGTGCGCCGGCACCAATTGCACCGAATCGCGCAAATCCATGAGGGCGCCGCCGGAATAGCGCGCGATTAAGGTTTCCTCCGGCAAATGGGAGAGATCCACGGCGAAATGAGCGATCCCGCCTTCTTCCGGCGCGATGCCGAGGAAGGCCAGGGACGCATTGGCGTCGAGTAGCCCATCGAGCGCCTCGCGGTTGATCAGCGCGGCGCGCGGCTCGTCGCCGTCAAAGACTATACTTTGCTGGTTCCATACTGGGATAAAGCGGCTCAACGGATCGTGCAGCTGCGCCTCTATCCAATCCGTATCGGTTCTCAGGTGGTCCACACGATCGAGCGGCACGCCTGAGAACACATTGCCCGGCAATATCGATAGCTTTTGCATGGCGCCAACCTCGCATGACCGCCGGTATGGGTCAAAGAGCTCGGTTAAGTGCTTGCGTCGGGGGCGGGCAATGCTGGTATAGTAACGCCAGGGAGACCGGCGGCGGACGGCCGCCTCGCTAACCCGGTCAGGTCCGGAAGGAAGCAGCCGTAACGAGTGCTGGACGGGTCGCCTGTCCGGCCTCCCGCCTTTACCGCACGATCGGTGCCTACCAGCCGATTCGCGCCTAACTTAACAACAACCATGGATTCCGGATGGGCGACGACGGCCCTTACCGCGTTCTGGCCCGTAAGTACCGGCCAACCAATTTTTCCGACCTAATTGGGCAGGACGCGTTGGTGCGCACAGTGACCAACGCGATTCGTACCGGCCGCTTGGCGCATGCCTTCCTTCTTACCGGTGTGCGCGGCGTCGGTAAAACGTCGACCGCACGCATCCTCGCCCGTGCCCTCAATTGTACCGGCGCCACTGGCGAAGAGGGTGGCGAGGGTCCGACGGCCGAACCTTGCGGCGTTTGCGAGCATTGCCAAGCGATCGCCGAAGACCGTCATGTCGATGTAATGGAAATGGATGCCGCGTCGCGCACCGGTGTCGACGATATCCGCGAGCTGATCGATGGCGTGCGCTACCGTCCGACCAGCGCGCGCTACAAGGTCTACATTGTCGACGAAGTGCATATGCTCTCCAAGCAGGCCTTCAACGCTCTTTTGAAAACGCTCGAGGAGCCGCCGCCGCACGCCAAATTTATCTTTGCCACCACCGAAGTGCGCCGCCTGCCCGTCACCGTGCTGTCGCGCTGCCAGCGCTTCGATTTGCGCCGCGTCGATGCCACCACTCTGGCGGCGCATTTTCAGGCCGTCGCCGAGAAGGAAAATGCCGAGATCGCCGAGGGCGCCATCCGCTTGATCGCGCGCGCCGCCGACGGTTCCGTACGCGATGGTCTTTCGCTGCTTGATCAGGCGATTGCCCATGGTGGCGGCGCGGTGAGCGAAACCGAGGTGCGCGATATGCTCGGCCTTGCCGACCGCGAGCGGGTGTTCGAGCTTTTCGCCGCGGTCATGAAAGGCGAAACCGCGAGCGCGCTCGATATTCTGGGTGAGCAATACCGCTCCGGCGCGGATCCGATCGCCGTTCTGGAGGACATGCTGGAGCTGACCCACTGGTTGACCCGGGTGAAGTTGGTGCCGGCAGTGGCGAGCGACCCGGGCATACCCGAAATCGAACGGCGCCAGGGGCAGGAGATGACTGCCCAGCTGGCGATGCCAGAACTGACACGCGCCTGGCAGATGCTGCTGAAAGGCCTGTCCGAGGCGCGTAGCGCGCCGCATAGCTTGATGGCGGTCGAAATGGCGTTGGTGCGTCTTGCCTATGCGGCCGATCTGCCGAGCCCGGCGGATGCCTTGCGGGCGCTTGACGGCGCTTCGCCAACAGCCGCGCCTGTGAAGGCCGCCGCGCCGCCGCCAACAGCGCCGGCGCCCGCCCCGGTGTCAGAGGAAGCACCTCCTGCCGCGCCGCGTGGCGCACCCGAATCCACCGCGGAATCGGGTGGTGGTCAGACGGCCCTGGCCGAGGAACGGGCGCCCGAGCAGGCCGAACCCGCCGAGCAACAACCGGAAGCCCGGGCTGGCGAAACCATCGCCGGCGAGGCGCCTGGCAGTGGCGTCACATGTTTTGAGGATGTTGTCGCCCTCGCCGGGCAGCACCGTGAAATGGATTTGCGCCACTGGCTGGTTTCCGACGTTCATCTGGTGCGGTTTTCGCCGGGCCATATCGAATTGCGCCAGAATGAGATTGTTCTCAAGCCACTGGCCGGAGAACTCGGCGAAAAACTACAGGCTTGGACCGGCCGGCGCTGGATAGTGGCGTTGTCGGAGGAACCTGGCGAGCCGACATTGGAGGAGCAAGCGGAGGCAAAAATTGCCACAAAGTTGCGGGCTGCGGAGGATGATCCGCTGGTCCGTCAGGTATTGAAAATATTTCCCGACGCGCGAATCGCCGGCTTGCGCGAGAGCGATGATTCGGACGATAACGGGTGACCTCAGGACGGAGAGAAAGCTTATGAAGAATCTGGGCCAAATGATGAAACAGGCGCAGCAAATGCAGGCCAAAATGGCGGAAATGCAGGAAGGCCTGGATGGGCTGGAAGTCAGCGGCGCGGCCGGCGGCGGCTTGATCAGCGTCACCCTCAGCGGCAAGGGCGACATGCGCGCCATCAAAATCGACCCGTCGCTCGTGATTGCCGACGAGGTAGAAGTGTTGGAGGACTTGGTGACGGCGGCGTTCAACGACGCCAAAGCCAAAGTCGAGGCACATATGCAGGAAGAGATGGCAAAAGTGACCGGCGGGCTGAACCTGCCGCCGGGCATGAACTTACCCTTTTAGACGCTGCCATAGACGCGGATTCAGGCCATGGCAGGCGACGATATCGAACGGCTTATCAATTATCTGAGCAAATTGCCCGGCCTCGGGCCGCGCTCAGCGCGCCGGGCCGCGCTTTACCTGTTGAAACGCCGTGAAGCCTTGTTAGTACCGTTGCTGAAGGCGCTTGAGAGCGCGGCGGAATCCATCAAACCGTGCAAGAGGTGCGGCAATCTCGACAGCCAAGACCCGTGCGCTATTTGTGCAAATCCTGAACGTGATGGCAGCATCATTTGCGTGGTTGAGGAAGTCGCTGATCTTTGGGCGCTGGAGCGCACGCTGAGCTTCAAGGGGCGATACCATATTCTCGGCGGGCTACTTTCGGCGTTGGACGGCGTTGGCCCTGAGGATTTAAACATCGCCGCCCTTCTTGTCCGGGCTGAGACGCCGGATGTGACGGAAATCATTCTCGCCATGAGCGCCACCGTCGATGGGCAAACCACGGCACATTACGTGACCGATCGATTGAACGGCGCGGGTGTCCGCATCACCCGCCTTGCGCATGGCGTTCCGGTGGGTGGCGAGCTTGATTATCTTGACGACGGTACGCTGAGCGCCGCCCTCAAGGCGCGCCGCCCGCTCGACAGCTAAATATTAATCCTCGCCGCTCGAATGAAGCGGCACGGCAACGGGACTTTCGCTGTCTTCGCTTTCCACGTCATCTTCCAGCTGCACCGTTTCGATGCGCTCGGCACGCTTGCCAACCTTGTCGGTGGAAATGCGGATTTGCCGCATGTCGTCACCCGCTTGATCGAAATGGCGCTGTAACTTCCCGACCCGGTCATCGAGGCGGACGACATCGCCTAACAGCGCTTGGACTTCCTTCTGGATAAGCCCCGCCTGTTCTTTCATGCGCACATCCTTGAGGATCGCCCGTATGGTGTTGAGTGTCGCCCATAATGTGGTGGGCGAGACGATGAACACCCGCGCCTGATAGCTCGCGTCGATGACTGCCGGAAAATTACCATGAAGTTCGGCATAGACTGCCTCGGAGGGCAGGAACATCAGCGCTGCATCCGCGGTTTCACCAGCAACAATATAGCGCTCGGAAATATCCTTGATGTGGCCTTGCATGGCGTCGCGGAAGGCACGCTCGGCGGTCTTCCTGGCAACGTCGTCGGTCGCTGCCTGCAGCGCATGATAGCTTTCCAACGGAAATTTGGCGTCAATGGCGATGGCACCCGGCGGATTGGGCAGCTCTAGGAGACAATCCGCCCGCTTGCCATTTCCGAGCTGGGCCTGAAAGCGGTAGACGGAGGGCGGCAGCACCTGGCGCACCAAATCGTTCAGTTGAATTTCGCCGAAAGCGCCCCGCGCCTGCTTGTTGGAAAGAATATTTTGCAGATTGACGACCTGGCCGGAAAGATCGGCAATATTGGCTTGCGCCCTGTCGATCACGGCGAGGCGGACTTCTACCTTGCCGATGCTCTCCAGGGTTTTTTTGGTCGTCGTCTGCAATCCTTCGGCGAGGGTTTTGTTGAGCGACGCTTCGCGCTCATGTATGCGCTCGGCGAGGGCGCGCTGTTCCGCCTTCAGGCGCTCCTCCATGTCGCGTTGGCCGGCCGCGAAGTTCTCCGTCAGACGGGCTAATTCGCCGCGTAGCGTCTCGGTTTCCCCGGCCCGGCCGCGCAACCGCAGGATCGAAAACGTCGCGAATGCCGCGATCAAAGCGGCCGCGATTAAGAGGGCGAGAATGACGATATCCATGCGCATCACTATGAGCCCGCCATCTGCCGCCTGTCAAAGCGGCATGGCCCTGCTTGACGATGGCCGTGGCGAGTAATACGTAAACCATGAATTTCTACGGATAATCTGCCGATGGCCGTACGCCCCATCTTAGTCGCGCCCGACAAGCGCCTGAAACTCCGCTCCAACTCGGTGGAAAAGGTGGACGCGGAAATTCGCTCCCTGTTGGACGACATGCTGGAGACCATGTATGAGGGCGACGGCCTTGGGCTTGCCGCTATTCAGGTCGGCGTGCCCAAGCGCGCGGTCGTTATCGATGTGCACGCGCCGGACGATCCGCCGGCACCGCTCAAGCTGGTTAATCCGGAAATTCTGTGGTTCTCGTCGGAACGTATCGTCTATGAAGAGGGCTGCCTCTCGTTTCCGGAATATTTCGCCGATGTCGAGCGCGCTGACGCAGTGCGCGTGCGCTATCTCGACGAGAACGGCGAGACACAAGAAATCAAGGCGGCGGAAACGCTTGCGGTTTGCCTGCAGCATGAAGTGGATCACCTCGACGGTAAATTGTTCGTAGACCATCTTTCGCTGGTAAAGCGCGGGATCATCCTGCGTAAAATGGCCAAGGCCGCGCGCGCCCAAGTTAAGGACGCGTGAGGTAAAGCCGGCGCATGGCGGCCAACACCCTTATCTTCATGGGCACGCCGGATTATGCGGTGCCATCGCTTGACGCCTTATTGGCGGCCGGTTTCCCCGTTGCTGCGGTTTACTGCCAGCCGCCGCGCCCAGCCGGTCGCGGTAAGCAGCCCCGGCCGACGGCGGTTCAACGCCGCGCCGAAGCGGCGGGGCTGGAAGTGCACATGCCGGTCACATTGAAAGATGAGGCCGAACAGCGCGTGTTCATGGTGATAAAAGCAGATATTTGCATCGTCGTGGCCTATGGCCTGATCCTGCCGCCGGCGCTGTTGCACGCACCGCGCCTGGGGTGTGTCAACGCCCATGCGTCCCTGCTGCCGCGTTGGCGCGGCGCAGCGCCAATTCAGCGCGCCATCATGGCTGGTGACAGCGAGACAGGCGTCAGCATCATGCAAATGGACGAAGGGCTGGATACCGGCCCGGTATTGCGCCAGGCCAAATTGGCGATCGATGCGGATTGCGACGCCGGTCAATTGCATGACCGGCTTGCCGCATTGTCGGCCGGCCTGATCACAGAGGTCGCGGGCGAACTGTGCCGGGGCGAGGCGCCAGCGCCTGTGCAACAGGCCGCCGGCGCCAGCTATGCCGCCAAAATCGACAAGGCGGAGACGCGGCTCGATTGGACTCGTCCAGCGCCCGAATTGGCAAATCTGGTTCGCGCCTTGTCGCCAGTGCCGGGTGCTTGGTTTCAGCACGGAACAGCGCGCATCAAGCTGCTTGCCGCACAGGCGCTGACACCTGACATTGTCGAAGCGCCTGGCATCGTGCTCGATGGCGACGGTTTCATTGTCGCCTGCGGTGGCGGCACAGCGCTCCGCCTCCTGCGCTTGCAACGCGCTGGCAAGAGCGGTCTGGCAGCAGCCGAATTCCTGCGTGGCCATGCCATCAACGCTGGAGAGACATTGCTGTGCCGCGCTACAAGCTGACCGTCGAATATGACGGCTCGGAATTTGTCGGTTGGCAATGGCAGACCAACGGCTATTCCGTGCAGCAAGCGTTGGAAGAGGCGGTCGCAGCATTTGGCGGTGAAACCGTCCGCGTGCATGGCGCCGGACGAACGGATGCGGGCGTACATGCTATGGCGCAGGTCTGCCATCTCGATCTTGTTGGCGTGCCCGCGCCCGGCACATTGCGCGACGCGCTGAATGCTCATTTGCGGCCGCGCCGGGTTTCCGTTTTAGCTGCTCAAACCGTGGCTGATGATTTCGACGCCCGGCGTTCGGCCAAGGCGCGGATCTACCGCTACCAAATCGTCAATCGCCGGTCGCCGCTGGCGCTGGACGTCAAACGCGCCTGGCAAATTTCGCGCGAGCTCGACGCCGACGCCATGGCGCGCGCCGCGGCGCGCCTGCTGGGGCATCATGATTTTTCGTCGTTTCGCGCCAGCGCGTGTCAGGCGCTTTCGCCTGTCAAGACATTGGATGCATTTGAAGTCACACGCCAGGGTGAGGAAATACGCCTCACCGCGCGCTCGGAATCCTTCCTGCACCATCAAATGCGGGCGATGGTCGGCAGCCTGGTGTGGGTCGGCGAGGGGCGTTGGCCGGAAGCGTATATAGGTGACGTCCTGGCGGCGCGCGACCGCCGCAGCGCCGGCCCCAATGCGCCGCCCTGGGGTCTCTATCTACAGGCGGTTCAGTATTAAGGAGCCACACCAGGAGAGTTATTTTTTCTTGGCGCGCGCCTTTGCCTTTGCCGTGGGTTTTGCCTTGGCTTTTGCCTTGGATTTGGCCGTGGGTTTGGCTTTTGCTTTTGCGGGGGCTTTTTTCTTTGCAGCCACTTTCTTTTTCGGTTTTGTCAGTCCGAGCCGTTTTTTTACGCCGCCGATACCGAGGTCGTAGATGCCAAGCGCGAAGTCGCGGCAACCCTCTGCCGTCTGGCCTTTTTTTGGCTCGAAACGGCTTGACCATTCGATGGTGGAGCTGCGCGCCGTAGTCGCTTTGACCTTGATGGTCGCGGTATAATTGACAAACGGAACGATGTTGTTGGGCTTGTCGATGATAGTGTAAATCTGCGTGTGGGTTTGGCTGTCATATTTAATCAGCCTCTCTGTAATTACCCCCTTTGCGCCCTTTACCTTGAGCTTGCGAACAGTGCCGGTCTTGTCCATCTCGCAACTTATGAGCGCCCCTTGCGTGATCGCCTTAATATTGGCGAAGCTGCCGATATGTTGCCAAACCTGGTCGGCGGGCGCGCCCACCTTGACCGAAACCGCAGCGCGTGAGTAAGCCATGAAACCATCTCCCCGTTGATATGAGCCTTTATTTTTGCGCCGTCATGGTGCCGGATGTAGCGCGTCAATTCAAAAGGATAATTGCGAAGGGTTAATTCACTATTTTCCTTCCGACAGGATTGCCCTATTCTAAGACCATAAAATTTATGACTGTGAAATTTATTATCGTTTCGATGATCTGTGTGTTTCTCACTGCGGGCACTGGTGCCTGGGCAGAAGAGCGCTATTCGGAATGGGGCGGCGGCGACGAAAAATACGACGCATTGGTCGAACGCCTGCAAGAGCTGATTGACGCAGCGGAAAAGTCGCGCGCGGCGGATCCCCGCTTATTGCGCGATTTGCGTGATGCCATTGCCCAGCACACGGCGGCTGCGCCGGAGGCCGAACCAGAGCCGGCATTGCCACAGCAAACGCTTGTGCATGACATTTTGGTGACGGCAACTTTACCCGCAATCCGGCCTGGACGGTGGTCGAAGGGCGATTCAGCGTCGATTCGGGATTGGGTCTGAGAAGTGTCGTTGCCAAAGTCGCTCCCGTGGCTGAGAAATCCACGAAGCAATCGCGGACGGAAATCGTCACCAGTGTTTTGGGCTCGTTGTTGGGCACTAAGAAAAAAAAGACCGTGGAGCCAGCGCCCAGCCAGCCGAGCCAGCCCGAGCGCGCTGAAATATTCATTCAGACGCCGATTTCCAATGCCTCCCAAGTAGCTTTCGAAATTGTCTCGCGTGAAAATCACGGTCGCTTCTCACTGGATCTGTTCCAGGGACGCTCGCGCAGTGCCGGATACCGCCTGGCTTACGTGCCCGGCGGGCAGCCGTCTTTGGAGCTGCAACGTTTTGGCTCAAGCGGCTTGCGTTCCATCGTCGCTAACAATCAGGCGCTCAATCTGGAAGATAATTTTCGCCACCGCGTGGAATTCAGCCGCGACTCGGATGGCGGCATGAAAGTCTCGGTTGATGGTGCGGTGCTGCTCAGCGCCACCGACGTCAGCTTCCGTGACCCGTTCTCGGGATTGACCATCGCCAATGACGGTGGCGACTATTCGCTACGCGAGATAACTGTTCTCGGTGATCGCTAGATCGTCATCGAGCTTTCTTCCGGAATATTTAAGCGACCCGATTTTCAAGCACTCCGCATTCCTGGATAACCGCAGCGGCAGCCTGTTCGCCATGCGGCGCCATAATATGGGCGCCAGAGACACCCTTCATGTTGGCAAGTTCTTGAATTAGCTCGACGCAGATTTTACGGCCCTCTGCCTTTGAATCTTTAGCTTGCTCCAACCGTGTCACGATAGTCTCCGGGATATCCACGCCGAACAGATTTTTGTTCATCCAACGCGCGGAGCGCGCCGAGGCGATGGGGCCGATACCGATGATAAAATGGGTGCGCTCGAGAATGCCGATGTCGGCCAAGCGCAGCATGTAATCACGCAATATCTCCATATCGAAGCAATATTGAGTTTGAAAAAAATCTGCGCCCGCATTGATTTTTGCCAACAGGCCGCCGGGAGAAAAGTCAGCGTCAAGTTTGCGCGGCGCGTCAGCAGCACCTATTAAAAGTCGGGGCGGGGTCTCGATCTTCCGCCCGCCCGGAAAAATGGCCCGCGTGCGCATATCATTGACGATTCCCATGAACTGAGCGGAATTCAAGTCGAAGACCGCTTTAGCCTCCGGTTGATCTCCGGATTCGGGAGAATCACCAGTCAGGCAGAGAATATTCGGGATTCCGAGCGCCCCGGCACCGAGGATATCGGCTTCCAACGCCAGGCGATTGCGGTCGCGCATGGTGAATTGCAGCACGGGCTCTATGCCGGCGCGCGCCATGATCGCCGCCGAAACCAACGGCGAAAGGTGAGTTTGCGCGCCCGGACCGTCCAGCACATTGACCGCATCCGCAAGCCCCTTCAGGCATCCGGTGCGGGCCAGCACAGCCTCGGGGTCGGCGGAATCGGGCGGCGCCGTTTCGGCGGTCAGGGCAAATTGCCCCGCTTTGAGAACGGATTCCAGATTGCCGCCACTCAACGGTGCCGCCGCTGTTTGGTCTTTCATGCTTTCCCCATTTCCAGCCGCGACTACAATGGCGTCCGGAGATTAATTACTGCGAAATATAGCCGAAGCCGGGAAGGAAACAAGAATGGCCAAAAAATTGCCCGCCAAAGCGGAGAAATCGACTTTCCGATTTTTCGACAACCGAGAAAAATATTTGATGTTCGTGACGACCTGCAGCTAAAAATGGCAGGTGGCGGCGCGTATGGCGCAGGAACTAAAGCATGTGAAGCCGAGCCCGCCGGCGCTCCGGGTGCTCGATGCCGGCATGGGAGACGGTACCGTATTGACGCGCACTATGCGCGCCATGCACAACATGTTTCCGACCATTCCCTTTCTCGTCGTCGGCAAAGAAATCAGCTTGGAGGATGCCCGTCTTTCGATCGAGAAGATGGTGGACCGCTTCCACGAGCATCCTCATACCGTATTCGTGGCGACCAATCTCTATTATTACGAAGTCGCGGGCCTCTTGCCGCGAAACACGTCGCCAGCAGATTTCAATTGGCAGGAAATAGAGCTTGAAGGCGCCACCACGCATGAATTCGATGCGCAAATCAGCAATCGGCTGCAACCGATCTTGAGCACCGGTTGGCGTACCCGGACGAGCGAGAAGACCGGCAACCCGCTCTATGTAAAACCTTCTGCGGTGGTGATCTATCGTAAAGATCACCGGTTCGCCCTAGATTCCGTTATTCCACGCCAGGGCGAAGCGCAGGAATTCAATTTCGTGATGGCCTCGCAACCCTATCAGGCACGCCTTCCGGCCGAGGTCAAAATCCGAAACGTGCTGCGCCCGCTTGCCCGGGCAATAGCGCCGGGCGGGCGCATGGTCGTGGTTCAGTCCACCGGCAAGGACCCCGGCATGGATATCGTGCGTTCGGTGTGGCCAGAAGAGAATCCGTTTCAGACGCCGCGGCGCATGCTGCTCGATGTCCTGAAAAGCGAGATGAAGGCGGAGCGGCGTAATTTGCGTTATTTCCCGTATACCGACTCGCGCTCCCAGTTCCGCTATCAGATGCACACCCTGGCCAGTGAAATTTCCAGCAACATCGGCACCTCAACCTTGCTCGCAGCCTGGAACGCCGCCGTTTACGTCGCCCAAATTGAGGATGTCAAACTGATGAAAGCGCTACGCAAAGGCGGCTATCTCGAGGAAACGGAAAAGATTTTGCGCGCCCATGACGGTCTCTGGTTCACCAACGAACTTTTTGCCGTGGCGCGCGGCAGGACTTGAACTTCATATGCCTGGGCAGGGCTGGATCGAATGGCGAGGCGTGGGAGGCGCCCCGGCCGTCGATCAAGATGCCTTCAATGCACGGTGTCGCCGTCGGGGCGCATGGCACTTGCCACGGCAATTTGCGGACCCGGGCCGGCATGATGATGGACGAGATGCCAGGCGCCGTTTTCAAGCACAAAAAAATTGGAGGCCAGCAAGTGGCCGTGCGGCAAATTTTCATGGCACATCACCAGGGCGCTTTGATGATGCAGAATGGCATGCGCATCCCCGCAGCTGATCTCGGGCGCGCCCGGGTCGGAGAGGATAGCGGCCCAGCTCCCGATGACGGGCGCGCGCCCGACCAGCGGGGCCCATCCCGGATGAATGCAGCATATGGTCGCATCATGCGCCCAGATCTGTTCCATCGTCGCCAAGTCGCGCGTTGCGAAAGCCGTGTAGAAGGCCTGGTTGGCCTGCAAGACCGCCTGTTCATCGCTCATCGCATTACTTCTCGGTTGCTCGGCCCAGCCTATGAACCTCTCTGAGCTTACACCACGCGTGCGGTTCTGGCTTGTGTTCGCGTGCCTGGCCGCGATTCTTGCCTGCGCAGCCGGTGCGCCTTCACTCTCCTTCACCAATGACAGCCGGGTATTCTTCGGCCAAGACAATCCCGAGCGCGCGGCGCTGGAGCGCTTAGAACAGAGCTTCGATGTGGCGCAAACAGCTCTGTTGGCGATCTCGCCGAAGGGCGGCATTTCGGCGGGTAGCGAGAATGCAGCGCTGAGCGGTCCGGCCTTGGCGGCGCTCGCGGATGCTGTTCGATTGGTGCGTGGTTTGCCCGATATCGCCGCTATCGACAGTCCGCTGTCGACTGCGCTTCCGCGTTGGACGGCAGGTCGGCTGGAAATCTCGCCGTTGCTCGGCGGTGACGGTGCGATGGATCCCACAGCGGCGCGGCGTATCCGCGACGAGCCCTTGTTCCGCAATTGGTTGATTTCGCGCGACGGCAATGTCGCCGCCCTCAGTCTGAATTTGGCTTTGCCGCCCGGTGACAGCACGGCCGTGGACCGCAGTGTCGCCGGCATCAGGGCTCTAATCCGGCGCCTCGAGGCGGCGCACCCGGCGTTCGCATTCCATCTAACCGGCCCGGTCGTGGGCGGCGCCACATTCGGCGAGGCGACCAAGAGTGACCTTAAAACCATCATGCCGGGAATGGCGGCATTGGTGTTGCTGCTGCTTGTTTTGATGCTGCGCTCTTGGGGCGGAGTTATCGGTACGCTCGCGGTAGTTATCGCCGCCACGCTCACGGCTATGGGAATCGCAGGTTGGGCGGGGTTCGTCCTTAATCCCGGCTCCGCCGCCGCGCCGTCGATTATCCTCACGCTTGCCATCGCCGACAGTGTCCACCTGATATCGGGCGTTCGCCACGCGATGGCACGCGGGCTGGAGAAACCGGCTGCCATCGCCGAGAGTCTGCGTCTCAATCTCTGGCCGATATTTCTGACCAGTGCGACGACCGCGGCAGGCTTCCTCACGATGAACGCCAGCGCCTCGCCGCCTTTCCGCGATCTCGGAAATGTCACCGCCATTGGCGTTGCCGCAGCCTTCATTTATTCCGTAACCCTGTTGCCGGTGTTGCTCTCGATGCTGCCACTTGGCCGAAAAGGGCGCACCGGAATGGAACAAAAGATCATGGCCTCCATCGGCGCCGCCATCGTGCGCCGCCGGTGGCCGCTGTTCGCTGCCATCACGGTGGTGGCGCTCGGCCTTGGCGCCGGCATATCGCAAATCAATCTGGATGATCGCTTCGGCGAGTATCTCGATAGCCGGTACGAGTTTCGCCGCGATACGGATTTCGTCGAGCGCCATTTGACCGGCATCGACCTGATCGAACATGCGCTGCCCGCCGGCGGGCCAGGGCGCGTGATTGACAGCGATTATCTCGCTGGTGTGGACGGACTTGGCCAGTGGTACCGGGGGCAACCGGGCGTGGTTTATGTTGCCAGTCTGGCTGAGATGGCCAAACGCCTCAATCAGGCGCGTCACGGTGATGACGCGGCCTTTTTCCGCTTGCCGGAGACCGGCGCCGGCGCCCTACTCACGCAATATGCCGCTGCCGCGCCTGACGGCGCTGCCAAAGTGCTGGTGGACGGCAGCTTCGCGATCTCGCGGTTGAGCGTGATCGTGCGCGGCATGTCGTCCCGCCAGATTCGCGATCTCGGGACCGGGGCGGATGCGTGGCTGGCCCGCAACGCGCCGCAAATGGCTGCGCCCGCCACCGGCCTCTCCATGATGTACTCGCATGTTTCGGCACGCAATATCGAAGGCATGCTGATCAGCACCGGCGCCGCGCTGTTGCTTATTTCGGCGCTTCTCGTGTTCGCTCTCAGAAGTCCGCTCCTCGGCGTGCTCAGCCTCTTGCCCAATTTGGCCCCGGCGGTGATTGCGCTCGGGCTATGGGGCTGGGCGGTGGGTGAGCTTGGCCTCGCCGGGTCGGTCGTTACCGCGATGACACTCGGCATCGTCGTCGATAATTCGATTCATTTTCTCAACAAATTCTTGCGTGGCCGGCGGGAAATGGGGCTGACGGGTCCGGACTCCGTACGCCACGCCTTTGAAAGCGTCGGCGGCGCCCTCACCATCACGGCAATCACCCTCGCTGCTGGCTTCGCCATGCTGAGTCTTTCCGGGTTCAAGGTGAATGCCAGTCTGGGCGCGCTGACCGCGATTACGCTTGTTGTTGCCCTAATCGCTGATTTTCTTTTTCTGCCGCCGTTGTTAATCGCATTGGCTGAACGGCAAGACCGCCGCGCGAAGCATAAACCGTCAATTTGATGCCCTTTGTCTTGAGCTGATCGGCTGATTGGCGTAAAGCGGACCGCTATGAATGATATTCTCAAAGGACTTCGAATTGTCGAGGGCTCGGCCTTTGTTGCCGCGCCCCTGGGTGGCATGACTTTGGCGCAAATGGGTGCGGACGTGATCCGCTTCGATCTGATCGGCGGCGGCCTTGATTACAAACGCTGGCCCGTAACCGCCGACGACACCAGCATCTATTGGGCAACCATGAACAAGGGCAAGCGGTCGCTGGCGATCAACCTGCGCGACCCGGAAGGCCAAGAAATCATCGCCGCTCTGATTACTGCGCCGGGGCCCGAAGCCGGTATCTTCCTGACCAATCTACAGGTCCAACCTTGGCTTGATTACGATGCCCTGAAAGCGCGCCGCGACGATGTCATCATGCTCAAGATCATCGGCAATCCAGATGCCAGCGTGGCCGTGGATTACACCATCAACGCCCGCACTGGCTGGCCCTATGTCACCGGGCCGGAAGATCATGAGGGGCCGATCAACAATGTGCTGCCGGGCTGGGATTTGACTTGCGGGCTGACCGCCGCCATCGGCTTGCTGGCAGCCGAGCGCCACCGCACGCGCACGGGTGAGGGCCAGTTGGTAAAATTGAGCCTGGCCGATGTTGCCTATCATCTCACCGGATCGCTCGGCTATATCGGCGACGTGCAAATCAACGGTCGCACCCGCCCGCGCATCGGCAACGATATGTACGGCACCTTCGGGCGTGACTTCACCACCAGCGACGGGCGCCAAATCATGCTGGTCATCGTTACCCGCCGTCACATCAGGGCGCTCGGCGAAGTTACCGGCCTCGACCAGCGTTTCAAGGAATTAGAGGCGGCGCGCGGCGTCGACCTCACTCTCGAAGCTGACCGCTGGGAGGTGCGCGCCGAGCTGAACGAAATGGTAGGTGCTTGGTTTGCGGGCCAAACCATGGCCGAGGCCAGCGCGGCGCTGACGACCGCCGGTATCCTGTGGGGGCCGTTTCGAACCTACGAACAGATGGTCGCCGAAGATCCCTTCGTGTCGACCGACAACCCTATGTTTGAGGAAATCGACCAGCCGGGCATCGGGCGTCTCCTGACGCCGGGTTCGCCGCTTGATTTCACCACCCATCCGCGTACCGACGTGGTGCGCGGCCCGCTCCTTGGCGAACATAGCGATGAAATTTTGGCCACTATTCTCGGCATGGGCGACGGCGAAATAGGCCGCCTGCACGATGCCGGGATCATCGCCGGCCCCGAAGCGGCCTAAAGGCGTGTCTTACAAGCCTTCGACGAGGATTATTTTATCGTCGGTATTGGCGGTACGGATCGGCAGGATCTCCTGGTAGGCGGGCGAGTTGTACCAGGCCTTGGCGGCATCCATGCTGGGAAAGGCGACGACGACAAGACGGCTCGGGTTCCAATCACCTTCGATGGCCTCGATATTGGTGCCGGCAATAATCGGCTTGCCGCCATGCGGCTCCAGGGTCGCGCCGACTTTGTCGATATATTCCTGCATAGCTTCGAGATTCTTGATGTGCGAATCGACGATCACATAGGCTGACATGTTCTCTCTCCTGTTATTTTAAGATTTTGTTGCCGCGCCGTGTTTTCGGCGTTTCTACAAACCTTCGACGAAAATTACACTGCCGGTCGCGGCGCGTTGGCGGATCGCCCGTGCCTCTGTGTATTCCGGCGAATTATACCAGCGTTGCAACGCTGCCATATCGTCGAACTCCAGCATCACCAGGCGCCCCGGCTGCCAATCGCCTTCTACTACTTCATGCGCGCCGCCGCGGATCACAAAGCGCCCGCCATATTTCTCGATGGTGCCGGGCGTGACTGCCGTGTAGTTCGAATAAAGTTCGGCGTCGGTAAGCGTGATATCGGCGATCAAATAGGCAGGCATCTGTTCTGTTCCCTTTAGAACGGTTTAGGATTAGCAAAGCGCTTGAGCACGTTGGTGGTTAGTTTGGCGATATTGTTCTTGTAGTCGTTCCACGGCAGACTGGCGCCATAGGCGATGGAGCCGGTGGAAAACACAGCGCCGCCATTGGGCGTTTCGAAAAACACCATGTCGGCGCGTACCAGCGGATGGTCGTTGCCCGACATGCCGGGATGGTTAATCAATATTTCTTCGTTGACCACCATGTAGAGGTCGGTGTGCTTCTCCGAGGTGGCGACGATGAGCGCGTGCGGCGGTGTACCAAGGGCGGGGTCGGCGCGGTCCAATTCATTGCCTGCCGCGCCGCCGCCATGGTAACCAAAATCACCGATCAATTCGTCCTTGCCGATACCTTTGAACATGAACGCGACGCGCGGGTCGAAGCTGTCCGGATTGCGCCGGTAATAAGATGAAATATCGAAACCTTCTGCGCTAAAGCCGACACCCGCCAGGCGTTGCGGTTCGGTTTCGCCCTGATGGCGCCACAGGCCGCCATGTTCGCCTGTAAAGCTGTGATAATACTCCCCAGTTTCGGCGCCCCAGGCTTTGATCGCCGCTTCGCAACGGCGTACCTCAATCACGCCCGGCACTTCGCCATGTAGCGCCACGCGCCAGTAAAAACCGTTGCCCCCCATATACATCAGCCGTCCACCCTTCTGCGTGAAGTCGAACACTGAATCGCGCATTTGCTTGGAGTAATATTCGGGATGGCCGCCGGTGAGGATCACATTGTAGGGCTCGATCGCGTCGACGCCCTCATAATGGATATCTTCGTCCGTCACCACGTCATAGTCGAATCCGAAGCGCTCCATCCAATCGATGAAATAGAGATCGAGATTGAACTCGCGGAGATTGGTGTCCGTCTTGCCGAAGCACGACCATTGCGTCTGATATTTCGGCCGCATGTTGAGAATAGGCCTGAGACGCGAGGAATAGCACACGCCCGAGCCGTCAGAATGGGTGTCATAGAGCGAGGCGCCATACTCGCGATGCTCATTGAGAAACAGATGTGTGTCGTTCATGACCGAGACCTGTCCGGTCAATATTTCGGCGATCGGTCCGTTGAAGGCCATGTGCTCGTTGGCGTAGGCCATATAGTGAATGGTCGGCAGGATAAACGCGATCTTCGCTTCGCCGCCGCGCTCGGGGCGCACAGCAAAGGGTATATATTCCTCCGCATCGGCGGCCCGGAGGCGCGCGGCATAGATGCCGCTTTTAAGGCCCTTCGGTACGGTGAATTCGAAATCCACGTCCCAGCAGGCGTCGTAAATATCGTCGTCGTGAAAATGTATTGCGCCATATTCACTTTCCGAGTGGCGCCAGCATAGTTCCGCGCCCGTCCAATTGGCGCCGGTCATCCCGCGCGCCGGCAAATTGACGATCTCGCCATGCATATGGCGGCTGCTGACGTCGCTGATTTTGATCGAGGAGATGTCGCGCGAAAAATCCCAGGCGGCAAGTACCGAGGGCGCCAGAGAGCGCGGCACGCTATTGCCTCTTAAGGACTCGATTTCGATCGGCTTCAGCACTCGGCCGCTCAGTTTCGGCCCGTCGATCTTGCCGTTGTAGAAATTTCCGCAAAATGTGCGTCCGCCCGCACTGCGCTCGAACAGGGCAGCCATCGTCAAGGGCGCGCGGTTGCCCGCCACCTTGGCGAGCTTTACTCTCTTGCGTGCCGTGCCACCATGGGTCACACCGACATAGTCACGCAGAGGCTCCTGATAGAGGCGCACCTCTTTTTTCTCAGCGTCCCAACTCGCCGCCGCCAAATACCAGTGACGCGCCAGCATCGGCTTGCCGAGCGAGACTGTCTCTGTCCGGCCCTTGCCGTTGCCCAGCATCAGGCCGAGCGAACCGTCCTCGGCGATTACCAGGGCGAACCCGCTCTTGCCGCGCGGATTCCATTTTCCGAGAATACCCTGTACGCCCTTGTCCGGCGTGGTCGGCCAGATCATTGCTTGGACGGTGAAGCTCTCCAGACTCTCCAGTGTTGAATTGTTTTCGACGACGGCGTAGGAGCCCATGTGAATGTGTTGTGGGCGTCCTTTGTAGCGCTTGTTCGCCGGCGTTCGGATCAGCTTTTCCTTGAAGTCCGGCCCATCCGGCGAGCTGTCGCCACAAATCAGTTTGACGATATCGGCGCGGTAATTGCCAAGTTCGCAATTGACCATAAATTTGATTGTTTCGCCGGGGCGCGCGCTGACGCGGTCCGAATAGCCGGTGATCTTGAGCATCGATCCGTCTCCCAAGTTTCTAATGCTTTGACGGCGATCTTACGCCTTGCAGGCGTGGCCCTAAACAGTTTTCCGCAGTTGCCGCAACTTGCCTGGACAAACCGCCGCGCCCGCTTAGGATACCGCCGGAAACCAGTACACGCCGCGAGGGGCATTCCGCCATGGCAGCAGATCCCAAATATTTTAAACCCGATACGCTCAGCCTGCATGCCGGGCAAAGGCCCGATCCGGTGACCGGCGCGCGCGCCGTACCGATTTATCAAACCACCTCATTTGTCTTTGAAGACACCGAGCACGCGGCCTCGCTGTTTAATCTGGAACGTGCCGGCCATATCTATTCGCGTATCTCCAACCCGACGGTGGCGGTGTTGGAGGAGCGTATCTCGGCGCTGGAAGGCGGTGTCGGCGCGGTGTGCACGGCGAGCGGCCAGGCGGCGCTGCATCTGGCGGTGGCGACCTTGATGGATGCGGGTTCGCACATCGTCTCCTCGGCCTCGATCTATGGCGGCAGTCACAATCTCTTTGCCCATACCATGCCGCGCTTCGGCATCGAGACCAGTTTCGTCGATGCGCGCGACCCAAACGCTTTTGCCGCCGCCATCCGGCCGAATACGCGGCTCCTGTTCGGCGAGACATTGGGCAATCCCGGCCTCGAAGTGATGGATATGCCGCGCATCGCCGAGGTCGCCCATCAGAACGGCCTGCCGCTGATGATCGATAATACCTTTGCGACACCCTATTTGTTCCGGCCCTTCGAGCATGGCGCCGACATCATCATGCATTCGGCGACCAAATTTCTTGGCGGGCATGGCGTTGCCATCGGCGGCGTGATCGTCGATAGCGGTGCCTTCGACTGGGAGGCGTCGGGCAAATTTTCCACCCTCACAGAGCCTTATGAGGGCTATCACGGTCTCGATTTTGCGGAGGAATTTGGTCCTGGCGCATTCATTATGCGGGCCCGCGCCGAAGGCTTGCGGGATTTTGGCGCCTGTATGAGTCCGGGCAACGCCTTTTACATTCTGCAGGGAGTGGAAACACTCTCGTTGCGGGTGAAACGACATGTCGAGAATGCCCGGACTATCATCGCTTTTCTTGAGGGCCACGAAGCGGTGAATTGGGTGAGCTATCCCGAGTTGACCTCCCATCCCGATCACAATTTGGCGAAAGTGCTGCTACCGAACGGCTGCGGATCGATATTTACCTTCGGCATCAAGGGCGGGCGTGAAGCCGGGCGAAAATTTATCGAGTCAGTCGAAATATTTTCCCATCTCGCCAATGTCGGTGATGCCAAGAGCCTGGTGATTCACCCGGCCAGCACCACCCATCAACAGATGGACGCCCAGGCGCTCGAACAGGCCGGCGTTGGGGAGGACATGGTGCGCCTCTCGGTTGGCCTCGAGGACCCTGAGGACCTGACCGATGATCTTGCGCGCGCTCTCAAAGCGTCGCAGAGGTCCTGAAGGATGGAACTCCAAGTTGATGGCGTGAACGTCTTTTGTGCGACAGGCGGCAAGGATTTCGACCCGGCATTGCCGACCACGTTATTCATTCACGGCGCGTCATTTGATCGCACGGTGTGGAAATTGCAGGCCCGGTATTTTGCCTGGCATGGCAGCAATGTTCTCGCCGCCGATCTGCCCGGCCATGGCCGCTCCACCGGAGCGCCACTCAAATCCATTGAGGCGATGGCCGATTGGGTAACCCGGGTGCTGGATGCGGCAGGCGTCGCCGAGGCGGCGCTGGTCGGCCACAGCATGGGCGGGCAGGTGGCGCTCGATTGTGCCGGGCGGCACGGCGCGCGAGTGCGGGCGTTGGCGATCTTGGGCGGTTCGCTCGCCATCCCGGTCAATTCAGCGCTCCTCGACCCGGCGGCGGCGGACGATCATTTGGCCTTCGATTTGTTGAATGTGTGGGGTTACGGCCGGCGCGCCCAACTGGGCGTGCACCGCATGCCGGGTCTGTGGATGATGCGTGGCGGTTTGCGCGTTATGGAACGCGCCGCCAAGGGCGTGTTGCATGCCGATCTCTCCGCGACCAATGCCTATGACGGCAGCGCCGCCGCCGCCGCGGTCACTTGCCCCACGCTGGTGGTGATCGGCGAGAAAGATTTGATGACGCCGGCCAAGGCCGGCCTGGCCCTGGCCGCAGCAATTCCCGGTGCAACGCATGTCATGTTTCCCGGCCTCGGCCATATCTTGCTGGAAGAAGACCCGGACGCCACGCTTGACGCCCTGCGTGATTTTCTCATCCCGCTGCAAACTTGACCGGCCGGCGCGTGAAATTTTTATCGATCTTAGTGATTTGCCTGCTTGCCGCCCTGCCTGTCATGGCGGACAGCTTGAATGATATGAATGAGGGTTCACTCGCGCTGCGCCGGGGGAACTTCACCGCCGCGGTCGTACATTTAACCGCGGCGATCGATGCCGGAGATTTAGCCAGAGAGACCAACGCCGCCATGCTGATCAGCCGAGCGCAGGCGCTTTATCATCTCGATCAATTCCAGCCGGCGGCCGATGATTTAACCGCCGCGATCGACAGTGGCGCGATCAACGATACTCTTGTTGGAATTGCGCTTGCCACGCGCGCTAGCACCTTCCGGAAGATGGCCGACTGGGCGCGCGCTCTGGCAGATTTCGATGCCGCGATCGCGCTCGGCACGGTGAACGAAAAAATGCTCTTCCACCGCGGCCTGACGCTGGAGGCGGATGGCCAGCATGTCCGTGCCCTAAAGGATTTTCACCGCGCTCATGACATGGCGCCGGACAATGAAGCGATCCGCGAGAAACTGCTGGAGCTCGGCGGGGCGGTCGACTAGGGCGGTTTCCTCCATGGCCGACAGCGGTATCAGATTTTTGGCACCCAAAGCCGAGCTCTGAGACGCGCTGCTTCTTTGTGGATCGTCTCGAGCGCGTCCTCATATTTGCTGAAATAATAGACCGCCAGGCTGGGCTTCTGCGCTTCGGCCAGGGTAAACCAGAGCCACGCTTCGGCAATATTCGCTTCCACACCTACCCCCTCGGCCAACATGCGACCGAGAAAAATCTGCCCATCGGCATGGCCCTTCGCGGCGGCGCGGCGGAACAACACGTAGGCCAGGGCCAAGTCCTGTTCGACCGTATCCCGTGATAATACAGGAAGCCGAGAGCAAATTCAGACTTGGCCTGATCGTCTTCGGCGCCGAGACGGAACAATTCAGCGGCGTGCTGCACATCCTTCACCACCCCTGTGCCGAAATAATACATATAGCCAAGATTCTTATAGGCTTTGGAATTGCCCCCGTCGGCGGCGCGGCGAAACAGCTCCGCCGCGCGCACGAAATCGCGCGCCACACCATTTCCTTCTAGATACAGATTACCAAGATTGCGCGCTGCTTTGGCATTGCCTTGAGATGCCGAGCGGCCGTACCAAAGGGCGGCTCGCGCCAAATCCTGGGGTCCTCCCTTGCCCTCCTCGAAATAGGTGGCAATGCGGTGTTGTGCGTCCACATGGCCCTGCTCGGCCGCGGCGCGGAACCATTTGGCAGCCGCAGGGGCGTCGATTTCAGTTCCCAGCCCGGTATCCAGCATTGACCCTATTTCAAATTGCGCCGTCGCGTTTCCCGCCTCTGCTTGCGGTAGAAGATTGGCATAGGCTTCGCTGAAATCGCCCGCTTCAAGCGCCGCCATGCCAGTCTTCATATCCGCCCGTGCCACGCCCGATGCGAACAGCAAAAAGAAAATAAAGATGCCGGCGGAAAAGGCGGCGGCGGAGCGTCGGCGTGCGCAATGTTCGTCCATGATACTGCTATCTAGTGACGGGCGGGTGGGGTTCAAGCGACTCTAGTCCAGGAAGCTGCGCACGGCGATGGCGATGAAGATCGCGGCAACGCCACCCGCCAGGGGCCAGAGGATCCGGCGCGTCGTCCGTTTGCCGGTGAAGCGGTCGTAAACCATGGAACCAATGATCGCCATGCCGCCGAGGATGATAATTGTTTTAAGGAGCATTCACTTGCCGCCAGCTGAGGCGCCCGGGCAGTGTCGTCATGACGCGCCGTTGAGGGCCACCGACACGCCGCGTTCGGCCGAGGCGACCATCGCCTGCATAACGGCCACCGTGTGGATTGCCTCTTCCGGGCGCACGCGGAACGCCGCGCCGCCGGCGCAGGCGTCGGCGAATTCCTCGAGCTCGGCCAACAATGTATCGACCGGCGTCAGCGTCACTTCGCCAGGTTGTTCATCCGCCCGGTGTAGCGTCAAGCGGTTTGCATCCGGCGCGGCGAAGGCATTGGCCCCGGTGCCGTAGAGATTGAAGAATATTGTTTGCGGGCAGGCGTTGAGGGTGCCGAGATAGCCGGTGGCGCCGGATTCGAATTCGAACAGCGCCGATGTGGTGTCATCGATATCAACCGCGACAGCCAGACGCTTGGCCTGGGCCTGCACGCGAGTGATGCGGCCGAGAAAATGGGTCATGGCGTCGATCATGTGGACGCCCATTCCGGCGATGCCGCCGCCCGGGCTTTCGGTCCGGCTGGCGCGCCAGCCATCCGGGTTGTATCCAAGCGGCCTGGGATTGGAGAAATTGGCCTCGCAATGAAGTGGCGTGCCGAATTCGCCGGCCTCGAGCATGCGTTTCACTTCCTGGGTGGCGGCGGCGAAGCGACGATTTTGTCCGACAGCAAGTACTCGGCCGGCATCGGAGCAAACTTTCGCGGCGGCACGCCCACTTTCTTCGGTGAGGGTGAACGGCTTTTCGACAAACACATGTTTGCCCGCCCGCGCCGCTTGTTCGACCTGCTCAGCGTGCAGGGAATGGGGCGTGCACAATAGAACGGCATCGATATCGCTATCGCCGAGGACGGCCGCATAAGAATCGTGCGCCGCCGCGCCGTAGCGCTGGCAAAAATCCAAGCGGGTTTTCGCCGCGCGCGAATAACAGGCGGTGACGCGGATTTTGTCTGACTTGTCCTGGACGGCCTGTGTCAGTTCGTCGGCCCACCAGCCGAGGCCGATAGCGGCTGCGCGCAACATATGCTCTGGTTCCTTTCGCGAATTCACGCCGGACCATAGCAAAAAATCCAGTGCCGCCAAACGATGCCCACAACGCTGTGACTGGCGGCAGGCGATGGAATGGCTATGATGGCATCGCTCTGAAAATAGGCGTTTGAGGGAGGACGAAGTGAAAGCAATCATCATTCGCGAAACCGGCGGCCCCGACAAGCTGCTCTATGAGGAAGTCGATACGCCGTCACCCGGAGCGGGCGAGGTGTTGGTGCGTATCCGCGCCGCCGGCGTCAATCATCTGGATCACGATATTCGCGAAGGAATCGCCGGATTTCCCACACCAGTGCCGCATGTCCCCGGCATCGAAGGCGCCGGCGAAGTGGCCGAGATCGGTCCCGGCGTCACCGGCGTGAAGGTGGGTGACCGGGTCAGTATCTCTATCATCGCTTCTTGCGGCACCTGCCGTCTTTGCCGCACGGGCCGGGAAAATCTCTGCGAAGCTCCCAACGGCGCGCTCGGCCTCTTCATGTGGGGCACCTACGCCGAATATACCTGCGTTAAAGAAAATCAGCTTGTCGCCATGCCCGATGCGCTTGATTTTGAAACCGCGGCAGCCGGCCATCTTTGCTTCGCCACCGCCTGGCATATGGCGGTAACCCTCGGCAATATCCACGCCGGACAAGACGTGTTGGTCAATGCGGCGGGTAGTGGTGTCGGCAGCTCTGCAATTCAGATCGCTAAGTTGCATGGTGCCAACATCATCGCTTCCGCCGGCTCGGACGAAAAGCTGGCACGCGCCAAGGAAATGGGTGCGTCTGGCGTGATCAATTATACCGCCCAGGATTTAGCCGAGGAGGCGGTCCGTCTGACCGGCGGCAAGGGCCCCGACTTGGTGATTGAATCGGTTGGCGGCGAGGTCTTGCAGAAAAGCCTGGCGGCGGTGGCCAAAGCGGGCTCTGTCATCACCTGCGGCTGCCATGCGGGAGAAACTGTGGAAGTGGACGTGATTAGCCTGTTCCGCAAGCATGTGCGCTTTCAGGGAAGCGCGCTCGCCAGCCTGTATGAGACCGCCGAGGTGCTGAGCCTGCTCGCCGAAGGAAAGCTCAAACCGGCGATCCACGCCACCATGCCGTTGGCGAAGGCGAGCGAAGCGGCGGAATTGACCGCCAACCGAAATTTCTTCGGCAAGATGGTCTTAACGACGTAATCGCTCAAGGGGAGACGAAAGAGATGACAATAAGACGCCCGTCAAAGGAAAACCTGAAGGACATCAGCGAGCGCCACCATTTGCATCTGACCGAAACCGAGCTTGAAACCTATTACGATGTGGTGTGCGGCGTCATGGAATCCTATGACGCGCTGGATCAGATTCCCGATCCCGTGCGCCCGCTTACCGAGGCAACCCGCCAGGTCGGCGCCCGGCCCGAGCCTGAAGACGATCCTCTGAACGGCATCGTCCGCCTGTGCAGCGTAAGAGCCACGAACCCCGACGGCGACGCCCTTGCGGGCAAGACCGTCGGCCTTAAGGATACCATCAGCATCGCCGGCATCCCCATGACCTGCGCGTCGCGCCTGCTCTATGATTATACGCCTGACGGCGATGCCACCGTGGTGAAGCGTCTTCTCCAAGCCGGCGGTCACATCACCCATATTCTTAACACCGACGATTTTGGCTTTGCTGGCACTGGTCACACCAGCACCTATGGCCCGGCCCACAACCCGGTAAATCCTAACCATCATCCGGGCGGCTCGTCGTGCGGCTCGGCGATCGCCATTGTCGAAAATCGGGTCGATCTCACGCTCGGCGGCGATCAGGGCGGCTCGATCCGTATTCCCGCTGCCTGGTCCGGCATTGTCGGGCTCAAGCCGAGCCATGGTCTTATTCCCTATACCGGCATCGTCGGCTTCGATCTTTCCATTGATCATATTGGTCCGATGACCAAGGACGTGGCCGACACCGCGCTGATGCTTTCGGTACTGGCCGGTGCCGACGACACCTGCATCGATCCGCGCCAGCCGAGTACGGTCGAGCCGCAGGACTACATGGCTGCGCTCGAAGGCTGCGCCAAGGGGCTCAAGGTGGCCGTTGTCGAAGAGGGTTTCGGCCATGAGGGTGCGTCGACGCGTGAGGTCGACATCGCAGTGCGTGAAGCCGCGCAGCGATTGGCCGCGCTCGGCGCCGAGGTGGAAAGCGTTTCGATCCCCTATCACCGCCGCGGCGTGCCGATTTGGAATGCTGTGGCCATCGAAGGCGCGACCGATAATCTCTATCGGGGCGGCGTTGTTTATCAAACCAAGGGTCTCTACAACCCCCGCTTCATCACCCATCTGGCCCGCGCTATTCAAACCAATGGCGGTGATTTTTCGCCCACGGCCAAGATGGGCATTCTGGTCGGCCACTATATGCGCGAGCAGTATCAGGGCGCCTTCTATGCGCGGGCGCAGAACATGGCGCGGGTGCTGTCGAGCGAATATGACAAGGTGCTGGCGACGCATGACATTCTCCTGATGCCGACCACGCCGCAGCAGGCCCATGCCACGCTGCCGTCGGTCGAAGAGGATCGCATGAACTATGTCGCCAATGCGCTCAACATGGTGCACAACACGGCGCCGATTAACTTAACCGGGCACCCTTCGATCAGCGTGCCTTGCCAGGGCGTGTCAGGCCTCCCTGTCGGCCTGATGCTCACCGGCCGTTGGATGGACGATGCCACTGTGCTGCGCGCCGCCAACGCCTACATGACCGAGTAAGGCGCGTTAGACCCCTAGTGGCAGGGCGGGCGAGCGTTTGATCCCGCGTCCCGTTATTGGCTTATCATTTGCGGTCTGCGCCGGATTATGTTTCTCCACCGGCGGCTTTTTTGTGCGCTCGGTTTCCATCGACCGATGGGAAATCATCGCCCTGCGCTGTTTCTTCGCCGCCATTGCCGTCGCTCTTATCTTTGTCGCTCGCGAACGCGGCCGAATGTTGGCTTCATTGCGCGCTTCGGCGCTGCCGACCTTGATCATTGGATTAATTACCGGCTGGGCGATAATCGCTTTTGTGATGGCCGTGCAATTGACCTTGGTGGCCAACGTCACAGCGATCATGACCACGTCGACCATTATGGTCGCGTTGCTGGCCCGCCCGTTTCTTGGTGAGCGGGTCGCCGCGCATACCTGGATCGCCATGATCGGCGGACTGTGTGGCATTGGCGTCATGTTCTCCGGCGCGGCTGGGCTGGGTGGCCTGTACGGAAATCTGCTGGCCTTCTCCATCGCCGCTTCGATCGCTCTGCAAACATTGGTGGCGCGCAAATTCCGCGATGTGCAGATGGAGCCGGCTGTTTTTGTAGCGGCGTTGGTGGCCGGATTCGCCGCACTTCCCTTGGCTCTCCCGTTCGAGGCCAGCGGTCATGATATCGCAATGATGGCGGGGTTCGGCGTGGTGCAGCTCGCGCTGCCGCTCACGCTTTATTTCTACGCCGCGCGCTTTCTTGCCGCACCGACGCTGATATTCGTGGTGCTGATCGATGCGGTGTTCGCGCCGATCTGGGTATGGCTCGGATTCGATGAGGTGCCCACCCGCCTCGTCTTTATCGGTGCCGGCCTGATCTTGGCCTCGGTTGCCTTCAATGCCGGGCTGAGCCTGCGCAACTTTTGCCGCGCGACCAGCATTTTGTGACACCGGGCATTTTGGTTAATACTCCGGCATCAAAGCCTATTGGCTGAGGGAGGATAGAATGATCGTCGTAATTTTCGAAGTCCAGCCGACTGAGTCAGGAGCTCCGCGCTATTTTGATCTGGCCGCCGAACTTCGGCCGGAACTTGAGAAACAGGACGGTTTCATATCGATCGAACGTTTCGAGAGCTTGGCCACGCCCGGTAAATTCGTCTCGATTTCCTATTGGCGCGATGAAGCTGCTGTCGCGGCGTGGCGCGGCCATGAAGGTCATGCTGCTGCACAGGCCTTGGGAAAAAGCGAACTCTTCGCCGACTATCGCATCATGGTGGCGGAATCATTGCGCGTTTACGGCCCCGAGGGCGCCGCACGGGAATAATAGTCGGCGTTTCGAAGCGAGCGTTATTTGTGGCGGAAGGTGATACGGCCCTTGGTCAAATCATAGGGCGTCATCTCGACATCGACCTTATCGCCGACCAGAACGCGGATGCGGAATTTGCGCATCTTGCCGGCGGGGCGCGCGATGATTTCGTGATCGTTCTCGAGTTTCACCCGGAACATCGTGTCAGGCAGCTTCTCCGTGACGGTGCCCGAAAACTCCAGTAATTCTTCTTTGGCCATTTTGCCTTCTATCAGTTTATCGCGATTGCGCCCTCTCAGAGCGCGTTGCGGGCGCACTATAGGGTGGCTGAATCATTCCTGTCCAGACAAAGGCACGTTTGGTCGGTGTGACGGGGCGGGCATAACACTGGGTTCAAACCGATCGCAAGTAGCATATTTTCGCGCTCGCCGGTCATAATTACAACCGGAATCCCGCGCACAGCCCCGTGCTTACAAAGGCGTAGCTAGGTGCAAAACACCATGCCGACTATCTTGTCTATATGCGTGATCACCTTTTCGGGCGTTTTGGCTAGAATGGGGTACAGACGTTTGTTCTCTGCTGCGAAACCCTGGAGAAAAATCAACCATGTCAGAAAATGCTTTCGAGGCCGCCGGCATCCACGCCGAGATGAATGTCGCTATCACCATGCGCGACGGCGTGACCCTTCGGGCAAATATCTTTCGCCCGGCGGAAGGCGGGCCGGTACCGGCTCTTGTGCTGCGCATTCCTTATAACAAGGACGCGGCACAAACCTATGTCTATGCCCATCCCGCCTGGTATGCGCGCCACGGCTACGCCGTCTTGGTACAGGATTCGCGCGGGCGCTACGCTTCGGAAGGCGAATTTTATCCCCTCCGCCTTGATGGTGAAGACGGCTTTGACACCATCGAATGGTGTGCGGCGCAACCGTGGTGCGACGGCAAGGTGGGAAGTTACGGTTTCTCAATTCCCGGCATCAATCAACTGCTCGCGGCGCATCTGCGTCCGCCAGCGTTAACAACGGCAATCCCGGCGTTTTATCCGTCCGGCATGCATGACGGCTTTCTTTACCGCGGCGGCGCCTTGTCACTGGCGACGTTGGCGCAGTGGGCTGTGGTGATTGCCGCTGACGCGGCGATCCGCAAAGGTGATATGGAAGCGCTGGCCCAGGTTGTGCCGGCAGACCAACTGTCGGGCAAGTGGCATCCGGGAACGCCTCTGAAAGACACGCCGTTCTTTATGACGCCCGATTCGCTGCCTTTTATTGCCGATTATCTGGCGCACCCCGGGCAGGACGATTATTGGCAGGAATGGCACTTGCCGTCGCGCCTGGACAGCGTCGATATTCCCTGCCTTCATATCAGCGGCTGGTATGACACATTCATCGCCAAGACAATGGAGAGCTATGAGACTCTTTCGGCGGCGGCGCAGGCAGAGCATCGCCTGCTGGTTGGTCCGTGGTACCACATCCCTTGGACGCAGCAGGTGGGTGCGATCGATTATGGATGGGAGGCGCGCAATTTCGTCGACGATTACCAAATCGCCTGGTTCGACGCCCAACTCAAAGGCGACCGGAGCAAGCTCGATGCCCTTCCCATGGTACGCATTTTCGTCACCGGCGCCAACGAATGGCGCGATTATGATGCTTGGCCACTGGCCGGGACCTCATCCGAAAATTGGTATCTCCACAGTTCCGGGCGGGCCAACTCGCTGTCGGGTGACGGGTCGTTGTCGCACCAGGCGCCGGGCGAAGAGGGCGCCGATTTCTATATCTATGGTCCGGAGGGGCCGGTTGAGAGCCTGGGCGGCCATTCCTGCTGCCTGCCTGACCGCGCGCCGATGGGCCCGGAGGACCAGCGCCAGGTCGAGTACCGCAACGACGTGCTGGTCTACAGCTCGGCGCCGCTTGAGACGCCACTATTCATTGCCGGCAACGTAAACGCGGTGTTGCACGCCGCCAGCTCGGCAGTGGATACCGACTTTACTGTCAAACTTTGCGACGTCGCGCCCGATGGCACGGCCATCAACATCACCGAAGGCATCATCCGCGCGCGCTACCGTGAATCGCTCGAGCGTGAGGTGATGTTGGAACCTAACGCAATCTATGAATTTACCATTGCCGCCGGGGTGGCGTGCCACCGTTTTGCAGCCGGACATCGCGTCCGGGTGGAAGTCTCGAGCAGCAATTTTCCGCACTTCGACCGCAACCCGAACAACGGCAAGCCGTTCGGCGAGGACGATGAGCTGGTGACGGCGAGCCAAACCGTATTCCACGATTCAGCCCGACCGTCGCATATCGAATTGCCGGTGGTAGCAGGAGGATAGAAAGAACCTACTCGAATAGGCAAGCCGGCGGTTCACAGGATTTATTGAAAAGGGGATTCAGCCATGATCGGTTTGAAAGGCATAGCGGGCATGGTTGTTGGCATTGCGATGGGGTTGGTCGCGGGAAGCAGCTTTGCGGCGGATGCGCAGATGCGGGGCGAAGGCATGCAAGAGGGCCTATCGATCGAATATTTCTACAACGATTTTCGCCATATTGATGAAGTCATCGAGTTTGCCAGATTTAATGAATCGGCGTCGGGCGAACCCCTGGCCAACCTCGATTTCCGCGGCGGCGGGGGCAAACCGGTACTCAACCAGAAACACAATAATTTCGTCGCAGCGATGATCACCGGCTATATCAACTTTCCTAGCCCCGGCACTTATCGGTTCAAGCTTCGCTCAAACGATGGTGTGCAACTCACTATCGGCGGCATGACGCTACATGAGGACCCGGAGCCCCATCCAGACCGGACCTCAGACGCTGTGTCGTTCACGGCGCGTGAAGCGGGTTGGGTACCGATCGCCATCGTTTATTATGAGCGCAAGGGAAGCTGGGCGATCGAGTTGAGTTGGTAACAGGACGGTGATTTTAACGCCGTGCCGGCCTCTCATTTCGCGCATTGAGAAGCCCGAATTTTAAATATCACAGCCCTGCAACGGGGCGGATTTTCGAAGTAACCGAAAGTTGATAATTGGCTGGCGACTTGAATGAGTTAAGTTTGTAGTTGGGAAGCAGGGTATCACCCGGTCGGCTGGAACCGAAATAAGATATTTTATGATCTTGTTCTGCTGTGCGCCGTTGCCGGATACATCCTGCTCTTTCTGAAGGTCGCGCCGCCTTTTCAGGACGTCACCCGGCCGTTTAGCGGCGCCATACTTCGTGGCCAAGCGTTCGGCACTTGCACCTTCCTATTGTTGACGATCATTCTATGCATCGGCCCGCTGGCGCGGCTCGATCCACGCTTTCTGCCGCTGCTGTATAATCGCCGCCATTTCGGCGTCTTGACCTGTGCGTTGGCGGTTACCCATGCCAGCCACATGGTGAGCATTTATTTTTCGTTCAGTCCGCTCAACAAATATGCCGCAGTGCTGGCGAGCAACACCAGTTACGGCCAGATCCTCGGCTTTCCGTTCAAAATTTTCGGCGTATTCGCGTTGTTTGTCCTCCTGGTCATGGCCGTGACGAGCCATGATTTTTGGCTCAACTTTCTCACGCCGCCGATGTGGAAGGCGATCCACATGTCGGTCTATTTCGCCTATGCGGCGGTGGTTCTGCATGTCGCGCTCGGCTATCTCCAAACTGCGCAAAATCCGATCTTCGCGGTCATCGTCGCAATTGGCGCGGTCAGCGTCGCAGCACTTCATTTTGTCGCGGGCCGTATCGAGAAATCCAAAGATCAAGATTATCCTGAGCCCGCCGCGGAGGCGCCTTGGCTCGAGGTCGGCCGGGTGGACAGCATTCCCGAAGACCGTGCAATCATCGTTGCCGTCGAAGGCGGCGAGCGGGTTGCCATATTTCGTTATGACGGCAAGCTTTCGGCGGTGGCCAATGTTTGCGCCCATCAGAATGGGCCGCTTGGCGAAGGGCGCATTCTCTACGGCTGCATTACCTGCCCGTGGCACGGGTTTCAGTACCGCCCCGAAGACGGTTGTGCGCCGCCGTCCTTCACCGAAAGAATTGCCAGCTACCAGATGAAGCTCATCGGCGATCAAATCCTGCTCGACCCGAGGCCCAATGCGCCCGGTACACCCGTCGAGCCGGTGCAATACGCGAAGGCATGAACATGGCGAAACGCGAATCCATATTTTTTGTCGGCTGGCTCAATTCGATCCCGCGCCCTCTCGCGCTATTTCTGCTGTGCATCGCAATTCTTGCCATCGGCGGTTTGAGCGGCATTGGCTTTAGCCTTGGCAGCAGCGTGAATGACCCTGGCGATGGAAACTTCGCCTGGAAAGACGGATACCAAAAGGCGAGCGGTATTCTGACCGCCAAGCCCTATCCGATTCTTCGCCTTCGGCCCGACGGCATGAATCCGAAGGCTCGCACTGTCATGTTGACCGTGCCCGGCAAGCGCAGCATTGAGGGCAAATACGCCAAACTCTTGGGCAAGCCCGTCAACGCTGGCGGGTTTTGGTTCAAACGCGGATCGATCAATATGTTGCAGATACAGGGCAAGATAGCGCTCAAAGCGCCTGTGCCGGTGGAAGGCGAAGAGATCATCCCATTTGTGCCGGCGCCGCCGGTGTCGCTCAGCCGCTGGCGGCTGGTCGGAGAAATCTGCGACGGCAAATGCTATACAGGCGCCATGTCACCGGGTGATGGGCTGGCTCACAAAGCATGCGCCAATCTTTGCATAACCTCCGGCGCGCCGCCGGTATTCGTGAGCACCGGTTCGGTCGAGGGCACAGAGTTTTTTCTCATGTCCGACCCGGACGGCGGACCGCTGCCCGATCGTTTTCGCGATCTGACTGCCGTGCTTGTTGAACTTGAAGGAGAGGTGGAACGCTTGGACGATCTCCTTATTTTCAAAGTCGACCTTGCCCAAGCGAAGGTGTTTTGACGATGCCGCGCACTGCCTGGATGGCGCTCGGTATCGTCGCGACAGCGGCGTTTGGCTATGCTTCTTATTGGGTGTGGTTGGAGGTGCAAGTGCAGATTCGCGGCACCTTCATCTCCAGTTTCGGAATATTTGCCGCCGTTATCGGGGCGTTTATCTTCTTGAGCCTCATTCAATTTGCCATCGATTTGGCTGGCCGTATCGCCGCCCGGGTGAGCGAATCACCGCCGGAAAAATCACCGAACTAATTATCCGCCGCTGCCATAGACGGTAAGGAGTGCGCCGCGCGTTACCTTGTTTTCAGGTGACGCCAGAAAGGCGATAGCGTTGGCGATGTCCGCGACCTTCGGCCAACTCGCATGATCGGCGTCCGGCATCGCTTCCCGATTGACCCGTGTGTCCATGATCGACGGCACCACGCCATTGACCCAGATATTCTCGGCCGCCAGTTCCTCGGCCAAACTCTCAGTCAACACCGCAACAGCGGCCTTGCTCGCTGCATAGGCGACCATGCCGGCGCCGGAGCGTGGCTCCAGGGCAGGGCGGGCAAGGACGTTGACGATGCGTCCACCCACCGCGCCGTCCGCGGCAACGCTTCTGGCGCGTATCTTTCCCGCCGCTTCTCGGCAACATAGAAAGCAGGTCACGGCATTCATGTTGATCTGTTGTAGGAAGTCGTTCTTGGAGGTCTCGCTAAACGGTTTCATGGCGAATCCGCCGGCAGTGTGGATGGAGGCGAAGATATCGGGCAGGCCGGCGTAGAATTTTTGCACACTATCTTCGTCGGTCAGATCTATGCCGCCATGAAATTCCACGCGGGCATTGTCGCTTTGCCGATCGCTGCGGCTCGGTATGTGGCAAACCGCGCCGGCCTCAGTTAATTATCCAACTATTGCGGAGCCGAGCGCACCGGCACCTCCGGTGACGACGACGTGCAATCCGTCAAAATTCATTCACCGATGCTCCCCTGTTTGGCGGTTCGCTAGTCAGTTCGTACGTTCGCGGAGCGTCAACACGGCGCCCAACACCACGGTACCGAAGACGATATCGCGCCAGGCGATTGGAATATTGGTGCCGGTGACCAGAGTGGCCACCGCTGTCAGCAGCAAGGCGCCGCCCAGAATGCCGACATAATGCCCGCGTCCGCCGGTTGCCAGGGTGCCACCGACAAGAACTACGGCGATCGACGGAAGCAGGAACGGCAGGCCCATATTGAGAAACGAGACGGTGCTGAACCCGGTCATCATCACGCCGGCCAGAGCCGAGCAAAAGCCGCTCAAGGCGTAGACGCCGATGGTCGTCCGATCGACGCGCACGCCCGACAGCAGGGAGACTCGCGAGGAGTTGCCGAGGGCGAAAATACGCCGCCCGAACGTGGTGCGGTGCAGGACGATAATTGCCATGGCGACGAACACGATCAACAGCCAAACCGAAGGCGCGAATCCGAGAAACCGCCCCGTGAATAGCCAGACCAGAACCGGTGGCGAGCGGCCGGTGGGGATGCCCCCGGTGTAGAGCAGTCCAAGGCCCTGCATGACGCCGTTGGTTGCCAGGGTGACGACGATCGCCGGCATGCCGAAAATCACGATGCCAAGCCCGTTCACGATACCTACGCCGATGCCGACGGCGAGCACCAGTGGGATGGCCCAATAGGCCGGCCCGTCCATGCCGTTCGACAAGGCCGCCAGCATGACGCCGGTAAAAGCGATCGTGTGCGGCACCGAAAGATCGAGCCCGCCGGTCATCACCACCGCTCCCTGTCCCAGCCCCAGAACGGCAAAAAATAAAGCCAGCGTAAACAGTGAGTTGAAATAATTCGTACTCCAGGCCGAGCCGCCGATCAAGACGAGCACCAGTACATAGGCGACCACAAGAAGCACCCAAGCCGGGATCATCAGGCGCAGGGTCTCCCAGTTTTTCACGCGCCATTGATGGAGCATCGAGCCGGTCAGCTCGTCGCTCACGCGCGGTTTCCAGGTGGTTCGCAATTTACCGCGCTGAGCTTCGGGGCGTTCAAGAAATTGCGGCAGCGAGCGATTGCTAAGACCGGTGATGTTGAGCTTGAGAATTCGTAAATGCCCGGAGAGCGGTGAATCCTTGCCTAGCGTCGCGCCCGCTACTGCCAGCAGCAGAATGATGCCCTCTACGATCGGCGTGTAATGGGAAGAAATATTAAGCACCAACATCACGTTGGAGATCAGCATCAGGGTCAGCGCGGCGAACACCGTGCCGACACAACCGCCTTGTCCGCCGCCGATGCGGGTGCCGCCGAGGATGGTCGCGGAGAAGATCAACAGCAACATGCCACTGCCGACCAGCGGATCGCCCGACAAGATTTGTGCACTCAGGAACACCCCGCCGGCACCGTAAAACCCTCCCGCCAGGACGTAGCCGAAAAATTTTGTCCGGGTAACGGAGATGCCGTTTGAGAACGCAGCGTCTTCGTTGCTGCCGACAGCGTACAGCGCAGTGCCGAAACGCGACCGTTTGATCAGCGCCCAGACGAGCAGCGCGATAAGCAGGACCACGAGCGATGCCGGGATAACTTCGTAAATCAGGTCTCCGGTCAGCATCTGGGTGATGCCATAGGGGACCATGCCGCCGGGGTCGGGCATGATCAGCAGATTGAGGCCGAGGATGATGAACATCGTGGCCAAGGTCACCACCACCGGCTGGAGACGCATGAAAGCGATGAAGAAGCCGTTGAAGGCGCCGACGGCAGCGCCCATGCCGAGGCCGGCCACGCACATCAGGATTTGGCTGTGCGCCGTATCGCGGGTGTAAAGCGCGATCATGACATTCACCAGTGACATCGTCGCACCACAGGACAAATCGAAGCCGCGAATGAGGAAGACAATGGTCTGTCCCATGGCCGCGAGCGCAAGCGGCCCGGCATTGGCAAACAGGAAGCTGATCTCGAAATAACTGACCGGACCCGGCGAGATAAAATCGAGATAAACAAAAATAGCGATGAAGGCGCCGACGGCGACGAACAGGCGCTGCTGGCGCGCCAGGCCGCGGCGCCAGGTTAACGGCACGGACGAGAGGATGGAGGTGCTGCTCACTGGTTGCTCACTGGTCGCTCACTCCCCGGGGTAGCGGCAGGTTCCGCAGCGCTCGGTTCCGCCGCCTGGCTACCCAGTGCATAGGTCATGATGTTCTCCTCGGAAAGTTCGTCGCCGAGGAGTTCCTTGACCACGCGGCCGCGATACATCACCAAAATCCGATCGCACACATTCACCAGCTCGGGAATTTCTGTCGAATAGAACAAGATGGCGTTGCCCTCTTTCGCCAATTCGCGGATGAGAACGTAGATCTCGTGCTTGGTGCCTATATCGACGCCGCGGGTCGGATCGAACATCAGCAGAACCTTGCTGCCTGCCAGCAACCATTTGGCGATGGCGATTTTCTGCTGATTGCCACCGCTAAACGATGAAACGCTTTTGTAAAGCGCGCGCGGATGAACATTCACACGGTCAAGCACCTCGTCCACTGCCGCCGCTTCCGCTTTTCTGACGATCCAGCCGGACTGGGCGAGCCTCTCGATGACCGGAATGGAAACATTGGCAGCACCCGAAAGGGTAAGAAACAGGCCCTCCGATTTGCGGTCCTCCGGCACCATGCTGATGCCTATGCCGGCGCGCACGGCGTCGGCCGGCGTGGCCAGGGTGACGGTCTTGCCGCCCAGTTCCACGCTGCCTTCGCGAAGGCCCGCAACGCCGAACAGAGCCTCGAATAGTTCGAGCTGCCCCATGCCTTGAAGGGCAGCGATGCCGAGCACTTCTCCCGGCCATAATTGCAGGGAGGCGTCTACCAATTGCCTGCCGGTCGAAAGGGACTTTCCGGCGAGCGCGGGCGCGTGCACATCGCTCAGCCGGTAATTCTCTTTTGCGGGATATATCGCACCGAGCGAGCGGCCGATCACCAGGCGCACCACCTCAGCGTCCGAAACCTCGCTCACCTTGAACGATCCGGCATGCTGGCCATTGCGCAAAACCGTAAGGCCGCTGCAAAAGCGCCGGACCTCCGCCATGCGGTGGGTAATAAAGACCAGAGTGACGCCGTCACCGCTCAATTTTTCGATCAATCCGCCGAGCCAATCGACGTCGGATACCGAAAGCGTCGACGTCGGTTCATCGAGGAGAAGGACACGCGGCTTTCTCGATACCGCCTTGGCAATTTCGATCTTTTGCCGCGTCGAGAGGTCGAGCTCGCTCACCAAGGCGCCGGGATCGATGTTCTCCAGATTCAAATCGGCAAAGTTCTGGGCCACCAGTTGCCGGCTCTTGCGGCGGTTGACCTGGTCCAATATAGGCGCCGGTTCGTAGGGCAGCAGCATGTTCTGCGTGACCGTCAAATCGTCGACCAGAGTCATTTCTTGAAACGCGGTGTGGATGCCGAAGCGGTGCGCCCGGGCGGGGCGGCCAAGGGCCGCCGTTTCCCCGAACAGGCTCACGCTGCCAGAATCCTGGCGGATCAAGCCGCTTAGGATTTTTACGAGGGTCGATTTTCCCGCGCCGTTTTCGCCGATCAGAGCGCGAACTTCGCCCTGAGCGACCGAAAAGGACACATCGTCGAGTGCCACCGTCGCGTCGAAGCGCTTGGAGAGGCCCTCAACTTCAATCGCGAGTTGAAATTCGTTCATGTTTTTGGCACGCGCGAAGAGGCTGGCGGACGGTCGAACCTTGGCCGCCCGCCAGCGTCATCTGTAACGTGAGGTGAGCCTATTCGTACACGTCAGGCACACCGTGCATCGCTGCTTTGAAGCCCATTTCCGGCATCTGCGGCGACCAGAAATCAATCGCGTAATCAGGAGGCACCACGCCCGGGCGAATGGTGTTGCAGCCGGCCGCGAATTCTTCCGCCGTGCCGGTTTCGCACAGAGCCACATTGGCCTCAGTCACTTCAACGCCGGTTATATATTGCAAATGATCCACGGTCTCGCCGTCGAGCACCTGCATGGCGACGCGGAAGGTGTATCCAACGGCCCACAGGCCCGAGCCGATGGACTGGCCCTTTTTGCCGAGCGCGCCTTCGACGCCGGAGGAGACAGGCAGCATTTGCAAGCGGTTGCCGTTGGCCGATTCGCCGGCGCAGGGGATGATCGGGTGATCGGGCCACCAGCCATCCTCGACTTGCATTTGCGAGACCGTGTAGCAGCCGGTTTGCACGACGATGCCGTCAATCTCGTCCCAACTATGGGTCGCCAGCAATTCACGCATTTTGAGGCGCGCCGTGGAGTGGCTCCAAAAACCGACCAACTCGGCCAGCATGTTGACGCCCGGGTTGCGCGCGATCTCTTCCTTAACGCCCTGATGATGATCTTCGCTGTAGGACACGCCGGGAACGCCGGTGATGGCGACGATGTTGCCCTTACCGCCCATGGCGTCGACGACATATTTGGTGCGGTGGGCGCCGAGCTTCACGCCATCAACCTTCACCACATAGGCGCAGGGTTCGGTAACGCCGTTGATCACGACGACGGTCACACCCTTCTTGCAGGCATTCTTAATGACGCCGTTGAGTGCGGTCGGCGAAATCGGGAAGGCGAGGATCGCGTCCGCGCCGGCCTGAATCATGGCGTTCATCTGCTGAATTTGGCGCGCCGCATTGGCGCCGGCAGCTTGTACGCGAAGCTCGACCCGGTCAACATATTCCGGCAACAAGGCCATGGCGGTGATGAGGTTTTTCGCTTCCGTCTGCCAGGCATTGCCGACATAGCTCATGCTGTAATAGACCAATAATTTGCCGTCTGCGGTTTTGGCCGACGCCGATTTAGGCGTCACGCCCCACGCGATCGCGACACCAAGAATGGTGAGCAAGGCGAAACGGGCGAGTAATCTGGTCGAAAACTTTTTCATGGCGTTGATCTCCCTCGTTGCGGTGTGTCCCCGGCCGATTTGATTTGGCCGGAGCTCGTTGATCTTAAGAATGAGTTTGGCGCGGGTCGTTGACACGAGTCAATCGATTGCTCAGAAGAAAAACGAGCTATTCCACAACATTCCAGCAATCTTTATATGGTTGTTGGCGCCTCTTTCTTAGCGCCCGCCCACCACCATGATAAGAAAGGCGATGGATATTTGGTTCAAAGGAGTGCACCGGAATGAAAACCATAAAAGGACCGGCGATTTATCTGGCGCAATATGTCGGCGACGATGCGCCCTTCAATTCGTGGGGCGCCATCACCAAATGGGCTGCTGAGCTTGGATATGCAGGGGTTCAGGTGCCGTCCTGGGACAAGCGCCTGTTCGATCTCGACCTGGCCGCCGAAAGTCAGGATTATTGTGATGAATTTGCCGGCATCGCAGCCGCCAACGGCATCGCAATTTCGGAACTTTCAAGCCATCTGCAAGGTCAATGCGTCGCGGTGCACCCCGCATATGACGCCGGTTTCGATGCCTTCGCAGTGCCTGAGGTGCGCGGCGATCCGGCCAAGCGCCAGGCCTGGGCGGTGGATGCGATGTACAAGGCGCCCAAGGCTTCGCGCCGCTTGGGTCTTCAGGCGCATGTCACCTTCCCGGGCGCGCTGCTATGGCCGTATTTCTATGGTTGGCCGCCGCGCCCTGCCGGTCTGGTGGAAACCGGCTTCGATGAGCTGGCCCGGCGCTGGCGGCCGATATTGGACGCCTTCGAAGAAGAGGGTGTCGATCTCTGTTATGAGATTCACCCGTCAGAGGACCTGCATGACAGCGTCACCTTCGAGATGTTTCTGGAGCGCGTCGATCACCATCCACGCTGCCAAATTCTCTACGACCCCAGCCACTTTTTGCTGCAACAGCTCGACTATTTGGCCTTCATCGACATCTATCACCAGCGCATCAAAATGTTTCACGTGAAAGACGCCGAGTTTAATCCGACCGGCCGCCAGGGTGTCTATGGCGGCTATCAGGCCTGGGCCGACCGTGCCGGACGCTTCCGTTCGCTCGGCGACGGTCAGATCGATTTCGGCGCCATCTTCTCGAAGCTCGCGGCCTATGACTTCGACGGCTGGGCGGTGCTCGAATGGGAGTGCGCGATCAAGCACCCACTGGATGGCGCCCGCGAGGGGGCGCCGTTTATCCGCGACCACATCATTCGGGTAACCGACGTGTCGTTTGACGATTTTGTCGCCGGCACGTCTGACGACGCGGGCAACCGCCGCATATTGGGGATTGATTAGCGGCTCGGTTTTGCCGTCGGGTTGAACGGGCGCGCGATCTCCAGCCCGCCGGCGGTGCCGGTCAGATCGTCATTGCCTCATTCGTTGCAGAATATTGCCGGAGCCCTGGCTAAGCCTCCTTGGCGGCGATGGTTTCCATCTCGATCAGCCAATCGGGATGGGCGAGGCCGGCGACGACAAATAGCGTCGAAGCAGCCGGGCGATCGCCGAGATAGGAATCGCGAATGTCTCGCATCATGGTGAGATGGGCGCGATCCATCAGCAGCGTGTTCACCTTGACGATGTCTTTGACGCCCATGTCGGCTTCTTCCAGCACCGCGAGCGTGTTTTGCCAGACGCGGTGGAGCTGCGCTTCAATACCCTCGGCGATGGTGCCGTCCGCATTGGTCCCGACCTGGCCTGAAATGTGCAGCCAGCGAGCATTGGGGCCGGCTTCAGCGCCATGACTGTAGCGTGAAGCGGGGGCGGCGATAGACGTCGGCGTGTATAGTTTGTTCATAATGCTCTCTTCTTTTTCAAATGAGTTCTCTATGCGCCGAGGCGGGAAAATTTCGGCATAATCTCCTGCGCCAGTCGCTTTTTGGATTCGCGCCAGCCCACCATATCGTCGAGATGGTCGTAGGAGGTAACGAGCAACTGACCGAATCCGCCCGAAGATTCGACAATGTCGGAAATCTTGCTCTCGACCGTGGCCGGGCTGCCGATGCACATATTATGGTCTATCATATATTCGAGCGTGACATCCGAATCAGCGACGTCTGGGTGATGTTTGCAGGTATCGAGCATGCCGATGCGCTTTAAAACCGGTAGCCAGAAATTACGGTATTGGTCGCCGATCTGTCCGTTCAGCACCTTTTTGCGCGCCTCGGCATCGCTGTCGGCGACGTAGACATCGCGCCCGATACGCCAAATATCGCGCCTCGCCTCGCGCCCGGCCTCGGCCGCGCCCTTCTCAACCGAATCCCAATGGCCGCTCAGATAATTGTTGCCGAAACTGAGGCTGAGCGGAATGTAGCCGTTGCGCCCGGCGAGTTCCAATGTCGGCGAACCGGCGCTGAAACCGGCGATGGCCAGTTGCGGATAAGGCTTGGTAAACGGCTTGATGTGGAATTTGTAGAGCTCTTCCGGATCGTCCGCCGGGCGTTTGCCGCGCCAATATTTGCCTTCATATTCGAATTCGCCGTCGCTCTGCCAAAGGCGGATCATGATATCCAGCGATTCTTCCGTCATCTCGCGGTTCTCGCCGCTGAAGCCATCGATATTGAACAGCCCCCAATCGGTCGGAATGGAGCCCGAGCCGATGCCGATATAACAGCGTCCCTGTGAGATGTGGTCGAGCCAGGCGATGCGGTGGGCGAGCTCCGCCGGATGGTGGTAGGGCAGCATATAGCCGCCCGGCGAGACGCGGATATTCTTGGTTCTGAGCAGCGCCTGGGCGACCAGCAGGTCGGGCGCCGGATTGGGTTCGCGCGGCACGGTGTAGTGGCAGCCGATCCAGGCTTCCTCGAAACCTATTTGATCGTAAAATTCGATGGTGTCGAGATTGTGGTAATGCCCCTCCGCGAAGTCCCGCTCCGGCGGGTGATTGGGCATCAGAAAAGCGCCGACTTTCATAGGACTGATCTCCCGGGATCGGTGATTTTGTTTATCATTGCCGGGGGCGAAACGCGCATCGCGCGAATGTGGTGCCGCCTAGGTGACTCGAACACCTGACCCCCGCATTACGAATGCGATGCTCTACCAACTGAGCTAAGGCGGCGCCACAGATGGCACGCTACCCCCGCCGCGAGATGGCGTCAATTGTGGGCTCAGGCGGGTTCGGCGGCCTGTCCGTTCCGTGCCGCTGCTGTGGCGGTACCGGTGCTATCGCTGGGGGCAGCCGCCCCTGTTGCCTCGGCTGGCGCCGGCGGCGCGCCGGCTTCCAGCGCTGCGGGCCGGGCCGCGGGCTGGCGCCATTCCATGCGGTCGAGGGCACCGCACGATGCGCAGGAGAGCGACCAATCGCTGTCCGGCACGCCGCAATCGGCGCACACCCAGAGCGGGTCCGGGCGCGCCTCGCTCGCCGCCAATAGCCAACGCCGGGCGGCCTCCTTGTCGTCATGCTCTGCTTCTTCTAAAAGTGCCAACCGGCGGTACACGCCGGCGCTTGGGCGCGCATCAAGCACCGCCTGCAGGTGGCTGCGCGCCGAGCCCCAGAGTTTCGCTTCTAGCGCGCCCGAGGCGAGTAACAGATGGCTCTCAGGATGTCCGGGATTGCGTGCAGCAAGTTTTTCGAAATATTTGGCCCGCGCTAGGGCATCGTCGCCGCTGTGAATCTCGTTGAAATATTGCGCCAGGGCGGGATGCGGCGTGTTCGACCAGGCCTGGGAAATCATGCGTTCCGCTTGTGAGCGCTTTCCGAGCGCCAGGAATTGGCCGGCGGCGAATATGATCGCCGGAATAAACTGCGGCGCCGCTCCGGTGGCGCGTTCCGCCAATCTGGCCGCCTCACGCCCATCGCCCGCGTCGCGCGCCGCGCGCGCTTGTTCGAGCAGCAGGCCCGCTTCGCGGCGCTGTCCGGCTTCGGCTTCCAGTGCTTTTTGGCGGAGCGCCACGCGCAACGTACCGAGCGCGTCTGACCAGCGCCCGGCATGGCTTTGCAGTTCCAGCAGCGTCGTCAGCACCCACGGCGTATGCGGGCGCAACGCGAACGCGCGTTCGGCAAGCGACAGCGCCGCCAGATTGTCGCCCGCCTTGTTGGCCTGCACCAGCAGTCCACGCAGGCCGAGAAATTCGGTTTCGGGTTGTTCCAACATGGCTTCGAAATAGGCCTTGGCGAGATCGTCCTCGCCCTCCAATTGCGCGGCCTGGGCCGACAGCAGCAGGGTGAGCGGCGGCTCACCGAGCAACAGATTGGCGCGCCGTGCGAGCCGCCGCGCGCCGCGTGGATCGCCGGCGGCGGCCGACACAAGACCTTGCGTCAGGGCGACATAGCCGCGCCGCTGACGCCGCAAGTGGCGCGCCCGGGCAATAGTGCGGGGCCCGACCCAAAGCCAGCGGGCGAGCTGGAACAGAAGCGCGCCCGACGCGGCGAATATTGCGGCCGCCGCCGCCAACGCCGCCGGTGATGTTTCGACCAGCCAATCGCCCCATGAAATAGCGACCCGTCCCGGTTCATCGGCAATCCAGACGGCAATCGCCGCGAGCGCGGCGACAATCAGGAAAAAGATGACCACACGGGTCATTCGCTTTCACGCACCTCCGCCGTCCAGCGTGCCGCCACGCGGGCCGAGAGTTCCGTGTCCAGCACGCCGAGTTCGCGGTCCACCGCAAGCCGGGCATGGGCGCCGCGCAACCAATCCTCAGCACCGCTGCGCGCCTTTATTGGCAGCGCCTCAGCAAGCTCAATGGCGTCGTTGAGGTCGCCGCTGGCGAGGGCAAGATGGAGCGCGCTCAAGCGGCCTTCCAGACTATCGGCAGCTATATCGCCGCCCACTCGGCGCACGGTCACGATGCGGCGCAGGCGGCCGATGGTGGCGTCTACCCAGCCTTGGTCCTCGGCTTCCGCGTCGGCATGAATGACGGCGAGCGCGACATCGTCAAAAGCGGCGGCGAGTTGAGAAGATGTCGGAGTGCCGCTGAGAGCATGCGCCGATAATTCTCGGATGGCTCCTTCGAGGACAAGGCCGCCGGCCCCCTCTGCATTGGCGGCGGCGCGGAAGGCCTCCACCTCGCGCGCAAACGGCGCGGCCAGGGCGACGGCGCGCGACAGTCTGGAAAATGACAGGACCAACACCATCGTGCGCCCGCTCTCGGCTTCGCGCCCGCCGATCGTCTCATACAGTCGGTGCAGCGCCGCAATCTGTTCGGCTAGTTCCGCCTGCCCGCTGCGCAATGAGTCGATGTCAGCGCCGGCGCTGTCCGCATCGAGCGTGCTCAGCGATTTCTCTACGGCGTCGAGGCGCTCAAGCGTGCGGAAATCCGTGGCCGCGGCAACCGGTTGGGACGCGGAGTTTGCGGGTATCGAATTTTCCGCGACGGCGGCGGGCGCTTCGCGCAGGCGCCGCCCCATCTCTTCCAGGCGCGCCATGGCCTCTTGGATCGGCACTAGATCCGGAGGTGGCGGAGCGGGCGCGGCGGCGCGCTCGGCAAGTGCGCGCTGCAACGCTGCAACTTGTGCCGAGAGCGCAACCAATGCGGCGGATGGCTCGGGCGTTGCGGCAGGGGTTTCCGGTATCGACGGAGGTGGCTCGGCTTTTGCCGCCGGGGCCGGCACCGGCTCAGGCACAGGCTCGGCGCTAATTCTCTCCTCAGGTGCCGTCACCCTATTTTCCGGTGCGGTGGTCTGCAGACTGTCCTGGATGCTGGGCCAGGCGACGTAAACGCCGACACCTATTAATGCCAGCAAGACTACCAGCGCGGCGAGTGGCAGACGGCGGCGCGATTCGCCGAAGCGCCGAGTTTCGCCCCGCGCGTCGTCTTCCACCAATTTTTCGAAGCCGTCCTCAGCGGGCGGCTCATTCTTATAGGTCATGCTTATCGGCTATGTTCGGCCACGTTGATCTCTCGTGCTACTTCATCGAGCAGTGCCGCCTGTTCAGGCTCGCGCGCGGTACGCACGCGGCGCCATGTCACGCCGCACGCTGCTTCTGCCACCGCGGCGCTCAGGCAG
>Ga0209403_10000216_pt1 | contig 92160 bp, 30 predicted proteins | sample ArcticOcean_MG_C_8_FD_187440 | JGI IMG/M metagenome (GOLD analysis project Ga0209403, IMG submission 187440) | Marine microbial communities from western Arctic Ocean - ArcticOcean_MG_CB11_86 (SPAdes) (version 2) | ecosystem: Environmental > Aquatic > Marine > Oceanic | place: Arctic Ocean...
CGTTTACATGAGAGGGTATTTCCCTGTTCGTGGGTTGTTTCGAGATATCGGAAACGAAGCTGACATCATAGGTGCTGATGGGTCTCTGACTACTGAAGATGGTCAGATTATGATCGATGACACGTATAGCAAGCTGACCGATGAAGAGATAGCAGCCGCAGCCGCAGCCGCAGCCGCAGCCGCTACGGCTGCCCCACCAGTCCCAACGGACCACACCTATACGCTCGATGATCGGTATGCGTCTGGGGAAGACATTTCGGACCACCGAAAACTCTCAACACGGGATTCAGCAACCCCGGTGCCGGTAGAAGGCGATGCCGCTGCACGGGCCACTACCGCTTACGAACACAACACAACAAATGCCGACAAGTCTCAAGCGGTAGCCGAGGCGATGGTGCTGGCGATGCAGGTCTCTGCCCCAGAAGCAGGTGTTACGCATCACGACAACCCAAGGACCAACATTCTCAACGCCCATGAAGGGGGGCACAGCATACACACGGCGACGGGCGAGCATCCCGAGGGCACGGCCCATGATTGGAAGTTCTATTCCGGTAGCACCTTCTTGGGATCGCCTTCCGATCCAGGGCGGGACAATAGGCCAGAAGATGTGGCGAGTGCCGGGGATCGGTTCAACTACACGTCCTATGCAACGGCAATCGTTATGCAGGAGCAGGGGCTCATCCCTCCTGGCGGCAACGGTTGGTACAACTCATTTAGTGAACCGGGTGCGGAGGGTTCATCGGAGATTCCACATTACGATTTCAGGGAGGGTTGGGATACCAATCCCGGGAACTTCATTGCGGGTTGGTATATTTCTAAAGGGGAGTCCGGCGGGCGTGGGATCACGTTCACTGGAAATCCAGATGACGCACCGGGCGGCACGTTCAGATTCCGTAGTATGTACCCCGACGAGTTGATTGCAGAGGTCGAGCGGGTACGACTGTTAGCCGCAGCCGGGAAGTTCAACGGCGTTCCATCAGCATTTTCTATCTACCAAGCTCGTTTGGATGGTGACGACAGCATTTCTTGGGACGATAGCGCCCGACATCAAGCGATATCCTCATCGGCGGCACAGGCGACCTCCGAAGGGTCTGTTATTGACAACGCCATTATTGACGAGTCTGTAAAGGGGCTTCACACCAAGGACGCATACGACGATCTCTTTTCTTACCCCTACTATCATGTCTTCCACGGGGTCGTGACCCAGGTTGACTTTCAGTTTTCGGGTGGGTTTCAGACGGCCAGCTTGAACTGTGCTTCGATGCTTCATTTCTGGGAGTACCAGAACATGAGTACGAACGCTTCTTTCTTCGGCGCTCGCCCTACCAACTCCAAGCTCAACTACAGCCTACTGGGGCATAACTTCACGGGGATGCACCCGTATCAGATCATCTACACGTTGTTCCACGATACGGCGGGCGCTGCGGGCGGTGTTACCCATGCCATTAGGCAGCAGACCAACGTAGACGCAAAGATCGACGGGCAGGAGTCTTTGTTCTCGTTGAACATCAAGTATTGGGAGCAGCGTTTCCAACAGAGGATGATCGGCCTTCGGATGCACGGGGTATCTGGGGCGATGTATAACACTGTTCAAGCAGCGTTCCTTGGACGGCTTTCTACGGCGAATGCCAACAACTTGTTCAAGTCTCGATACCCAGGAATCGAGGGGTCAGCCCAAGCCAGGAGTCAAGTATCCAGCATCTTCGATCAAGCAGTTGCTTTGGGTTTGGTCCAAGGAGACCGGAGGACAGCCCAGATCGCTCGAACGAAATGCGGTCTTGATGCAGGGGGTACGCACTCGGCGATGGGTGAGGCTAACTGGGGGCAGGCCGGACCACAAGACGCGGATTCCGATGGCAATCTCGAAAAAGATGACGTTGAACTCAATATGTTTGAGATGCAGGCGTTCGTCAAAGACCTTGGGCAGCTTGGGCAGATCAATATGTTCGAGTCGGCTTATGAGTCCAAGCTCGATATTATCAACAAGGTCTGTGAGGTCACGGGCTTTGAGTTCTTCCAAGATGTAGATGGAGATTTCGTCTTCAAGCCTCCAATGTATAACCTCGACACATCTTCCAGCCGCATCTATCGGGTCGAGGATATCGACCTCATTAGTTGTAACTGGTCAGAGAAGGAACCCGACTGCACATACATGACGGTCAAGGGCTCTCATTTCGCCAACATCGCAGGTACGGGGTTGGATAATGAGTGGGGTGTTCAAGGGACGTTCATTGATTACAAGCTCGTAGCGCAGTTTGGATGGCGTCCCGGGTCGTTCGAGACCGCTTACTTCAATGATCCAAGACAGATGTTCTTCGCAGCCGTCAACCGCACGGACATTCTGAATGTCGGTGTAAACTCTGGCAGTGTGACGATTCCTTTACGTCCAGAGCTTCGTCCCGGTTATCCGATCTACATCGCCCACTTGGACGCCTTTTACTACTGCAACTCGTTCGCTCATGCCTACCAAGCCGGGGGTCAATGTACTACGGCTCTTCAGTTGATCGGTAAGCGGGCAAAGTTTTTCGCTCCCGGTCGTACTGACATGGAGGGTATCGATGCGATTAGATTAGAGGACATGCTTCGCCCCCCGAAGCCTTTGTCGGTTTATGAGCAGATAGACGGGGAGTATATTCATCGAATCAAGGGGTATCCGAATGTTGTGATGGCACTCGACCCCACTGCTCTCAACCCAATGTTCTTCATCACTGGGGTTGATGGGGAAGCCTTGTCTCAACCTGACACTCTTCGTTCTTTGTTGAGGGCTGCCTCCAAAATGAATCAGGTAGTTACGGAGTGTACCTCGCCCGCTGATAAGGCGAAGGGAGAGTTCAAGTATACGACGGGCGAGGGGACCAACATCACGACTACTTATATCACCATTGATCCAGAAGGTTCCGCCCGTGGTGAGGTTCGTTCAGACGGCCAGCTTGGTGGCTACACCACGGGAAGTGTCGGTGGAACCGTCGAGCTTTCTAATGTTGCGGCAGAGCGTGAAGAGATTTTGAGCACATCAGCCCCGGCTGCTGCTTCTTCTGCTGCATCAATCCGAGATCTTTCAGCCCAAATGGCGGCGAATAAGACAAGCCAAGCCAAACTCAAGAAGACTATGAAGTCTACCCCGATGGGGATAGCCCCAGCCCCGGTGCGTGGTAAGCCCACGCAGGGGACGCTCAACGACCACGCTAACTTTGCGACTCGGAGCGGCTTGGAACAGGATCTCGCCGAACTCTCTGCCGATTGGATAAAGCTGGATGCTGAACATACAGCATTACAGTCCCAGTATGCAGCTTCTCAAGAGGCTCATATCACCTCCAAGTTGACAGGTGCGACTGCAACGGCTGAACAACAGATGCTATCGGATATCATCAAGCTGGCAAGCCAGCACTTCAGTAGAGGGGAAGCTGCACGTTCCGGTTGGAACGATCTGGATAGCTCTTCCAACCTGTTGGATTTGATCAGCAACAAGAAGGCTATCTTCACGAATGGGGAACTCCCTGGACAGTATCGGTATTACTCATCAGCGGCCCCCACGGCTGATGATCAAGGTGACGCTTGGGATCTTATCCCCCCAGTAGGGACCGCCGCCCCCTTGGCAGACCGAAGTCTAACTGGAGCAGGGGGGAATCTCAATCAAGCTACGAATACCCAATGGCTAACAGGTGCAAGGATCACGACGCCTTCACGGGAGCTAATGCCCCCCGAAGCAGCATTGGGCAGTGGAACCATCTTCAAGGGCTTGTATGTCGAAAGACATCCTGGCACTCGGGAGGTGATGGCAACCGAAGACATCCATCAGCTAATGTTCTCGATCCATAAGGTCAAAAAGAAGTTCCGTGTCGAGAGACAAGGGGTCAGGGTCAATCAATCAGCAAATATCACTTTTCAGCAGCTTGTAAACGCCATTACGCAGATGTGGGCCCACACTTCGGCTGGGGGCCAGCGTGCTGACGATTGGGGGACCAGTGGATATTGGCCCGCCACAATCCCCGATGCTGATTGGCGGGGCGGCAAGCCAGAAGGATCGACAGCGATGGCTAAGGGGGCCGCCGGGAACAAGGGAAGGATAAGTTGTGCATATGCACAAGTTCGACATCTGATTTTTGGAGACACAGGCGGCACCTCGACAACTAACCCTGCCTACCGTTATCAACTCGAAGATGCCGGGGTGAATGGAACGGGAAGTATCTGGCTTCGGCCCATGTGTTTGTGGCACACACTCAACGAACTCATCCTGGATCACGACGACTCCGCCATGTTCGACCGGGCATCGGAGAAGCCGGACAAATGGACGTTCCAAGGGTCAAAGTCATCGCCGGATAGGGCATGGGACAGCGGTGCTGGGATGCAGGTTCCAAAACTCTGTATGTATAGGGGCAGTTCCAGTAACGACCAGATGACCGCTTGGGCATACGTCTCCAAGCCAGCCTATTCGCTTGTACAGTCCTGGTCGATGGGCCAACCCGGGCTGATCACCTCCTGGGGCGCTAACAACTGCGGACTTCCCACATGGGGCTTACGGGGCGGAGCAACCTTTCTCGATGATAACGCCTGCCCTGTGGCTATTCCTGTCAACATGACCATGAAGCAAGTTTTTTGCTGGCATTGGGACTTTGGTTTTGAGAACGGTCAGACTGGAAAAGCTGCGTTGCAATCCAAGCATTACACAGGCAGCAACGCCCCCTTCCGCAAGATAGCTTTCGAGCCAAAATACCCCGACAGGTGTTGTCAAATCCATCAACCCGGTTGGTATATTCATGGCGCATCACACTTCCCAGCGAATAGCGTAAGAGTCGGCAATCTCAACAACGAGGATATAATGAACCTCTCTGCTCGATTTCAAGGCACCGAGGGTTACGCTTATTCGCTGTTCGGTACCGAGACAGATAGCGAGATGTGGCCGAACGTCGCTTGGGGTCAGATAGCGGGGGACAAAACATGGGGCATGACATTGGGCCTCATCATGTCAAGGGGGCTTGCGGTCGCCCCGTACAATAGACAAGAGGTCTTTGAGGCTTTCCAGAGGGGTGCCATTCAGCAGTATGCGGCGGGGGTTTACAACATCTGGAAGAAAGCCAAGAGGTCGGGTTCGAGGGTCTTTTCTGGTGTCAACAGGATCATGTCAGATGTTTTTGATATTTCCGTCAACTCGACGGTGCGCCAAGACTATGTGACGGATTCTTGGAAGACTGTTGAGACGCAAGCTCCAGTGTTTCCTGTCAGCGATGCCAAAGGCTACACGGTGGTTGGAAACTATCGTTATGGCCGTGGATTGGACATCCTCGCTGACAACCCCATGCAAAACATGCAAAAGGTCGATCCTACAAGTGCTATCGACAAGAAGTACGTTGACGACTTTGTGCAGTCTTTGGTGTCAGGCACCCACAACCCTGACGAACAAGCGGTGATTGCCGATTCGAGTCGTGTGGTGACAGACCAGATTGCTAACTACTCATCGATGAGCGGCCAGGAGCAGTCGATCTACAACTTGGAAGTAGCTCTGGCTAACAACTTCTCCGCACAGGAGATCATTGATTATGGGCTTGGTCAATGGGATACCGAGGCTGACCATTTCGACCTCAACTTCCAGAACTGGTTGGCTAATAAGCAGTTTGAGGGCACCCAAAAGCTCGTCGTAGAGAACGCCGCCTATTCGTTAGCAGACCTTGGTTCTATTGTTGACGATCTGCCACCAGCCAGCGCCCATCGAGGTGCCGAGTCGTCTGTGGCGATGCGTGCCTTCAGCACAGACTTCGCCAACGTGCTTGCCCAGCAGGACATGGGCATGGCGGAGGCTTTCTCCGAGCTTGACTTCGGCTCTGACGGTAAGCCTTTGTTGGATGCCCCTTCAGTTGGACAAGTTCTCGAACAGGGGAGCAAGACCCCTCTGTGGCAAGATTACCAAGCAGCGATTCGTGGCTACGTGAGTGAGAACTTATCTGGAGACAATGGTCCCTTCAGTGATGCCTGGGGTGACTTCCAAGACACTATCAATAAATCCGTTGCCGGTACGCAGGCCGCAGGTGCCGCTTTTGACCAAGCCGTTGATAATGAGAAAGCGGCGTCTGAAGCTGTAAAGACCTTTGACTGGGACACCGAGGATTAGCATGTTTGCAACATCACCATTTTCTGGATTTTCTACTTTTACTTCTTACCAGGGGCATCACCAGCTTCAACAAGCAAAGGCCCGTAAGAAGCTCCAAGAGGCACAACCGAGTCGAAACCCCCATTTGGGGGTGGGTCAAGTTGTCAACGTCAACTACGAAGAGTTTTTCGTTACGCTTCGTATTGTCATTGGGGACGACTTTCAGAATCAACGTGTTCCTGTTCCAATCACTTTTCCTGGGGCTGGGGCACGACATTTCTTTGGATCAATGCCAGAGGTTGGAGACAACTGCGTGGTTGGTTGGATGCCCCAAGAGAGCGGGGGTGCCGGACCGAGAGATAATGAAGGAACCAAAACACCAGTAATCCTGGCTTGGATTCCACCCGGGGCTTGGCTTGGACACGACTGGGTTATTACCTCTCCCTTCACCGCCGACGAAGAAAGGATGGGACCACGGGGAGCGGCGATGGTCGAGGGGCAGTTCGCCCGTACTCGACACAAGAGGATGCACCTACGACCTGGGGATATTGGAGCAAGCTCTTCCAAAGGGTCAGACATCCTGTTGAATGAAGGGGTTTACATTACGAACCGTAAGGCGAATGAGCTACGGTTGAGAGACCAAGACCAAGCCTTTGTTGTTCGGTCACAGCAACAGTTTCATGTCATGTCAGGGGCACGGGTCTATGCGGGCATGATCCAACGAGATGCCCACCTTCTTCAATCTGCCGTGTTCCATTCGAGGGGCTGGGCCACCGACCAGACAATGATGGGTAAAGACCAGAGCGGTGGGGGTGAACCTTGGATGGCAGGTTCGGCAATAGGTGCTCCCGATGCCGCCATTGATTTCTTGCGTATGCCTCGACCGCCTAATGTACGGTTTGAACCGATTTTGGCGTCCATAAAGGGGAAGACTGGGACTGACCCCGACAAAAAAGCCGTTTATGGGGGCAAGCCCATCTTTCGGGTCGCCTATAACGAACAAGGGTACACCAATAATGCAGAGCTAACAGGTGCCAAGGCGTTCTCCGAGTATCGTATTGAAGTAGACCACACGACGGATGGGATACTTCCGGTTTCAGAACAGACAGAAGGGGTTGATCTTGACCGAATGTCGGGTAACCGTGGGCAGGCTTTCATTGAGTTTGCATTAGGGACCGTGGTCGGGAACAACGCCTTCAATGCAGACCGTGCTTTGTACGGGGTTCCGTTGAGGCCAGTGGTGTTTGACGGGCCGACTGCTACTCCTTCGATTTCTTCGGCTGCTGGCTTTGAACTCGGTGAACAAGCGGCCACGTTGTTTCGGGTACACCCAGTAGCTCCCGGGGATAAGTCACAGCACTCTGGAAGTTCATGGACATCTTTCACGAAGGACGGTCGATTCAAGGCCAGGATTGGGGGTCCAGAGGGAACCAACAGTGTCGAAGTGTCTGTTGCCGGGACGACTCGATTTGATACCGCAGGCTTGAATCTTTCAGTTGTGGGGCCTCTCGATTTATCTTCTGGACCTGGGACAGATGGCGAGAACGTAGGGCTTCGACTCGGGTCGGCGGCAGGCGCAGTTGTCATTGAGTCTGGCGGGAAAATCGAAGGCGTTAGGGCAGTCAAAGCACTCCAAGAACCAGAAAGCGATAGCCCGATGGCAGCCGGTGCCCCAAAGGCCATCCCGAGTATGCTTCTCAAGGGCCAAGAGCTTCACATGGAGTCAGAAGAGGGGGTTCTTATCGGGGCAGGCGGTTCCGCTACCATCACTGCGAAGTCTGGGATCTCTCTGAACTCACCCGGTCAGCAGATCAACCTCAACGCAGGGGATGGGACCATTATCCTCCGTGCAAATGAGGTCCAACACGTTGCGATGGGGCGGGAGACCCAAAAATACTCGGGAGCTAATGGAGATCGGATCACCGAGCTTCCTATGCGTCATACGAGCTTCACCGCAGGAGGCCCCATCTCCAATGGCGTCTGTTTCTATGAGGTTGTCGATGAAGTGGAGTACGCCAATGGCGGCAAACGGACCTCCTACGACTATGGGGACCGAGAATCGGTCTACAACATTGGGGCCGAGAAGACGATCTGCAAGACTGGCAAGGTCACTTGGGACGCTAACACGACCAGCAAGGATATTCCTGGGCTCAACCAAGTGACTTTTGGGGCCACTATTGGATTCATGGCCGAGATGCAGGTCGGTTCTGTGAAGATGACTTCAACGGTAGGTTCCGCCAAGGTCGGGAGTAAGACAAAGACGACCATCGCTGCCTTGGGGCAGTGTGCCGTTGAGGGCAATACGATTGCTATGTCAGCCCCCGGAAGCCCTCTTGATAGTGGCGGGGTCATCTGTTCCGGCCACATCCACCCCATTATTGGGCAGCCCTTGGGTAGTATTATGTGTGGAAAAATGGGTTCGATGACCATCACTATTAGGGTTGGAGCGTCAGCAGGATGAGTGTTTCAACGATAGGGCTACCTCTCGCTTGTGCTGGCACTGGCACTGCTTACTCTTGGACTGGATCAGCAGGCGTTTCTTTCACCAGCGCCTTTGGGCGAGCGGTGAACTGGTGGCTTGGTCAGGGTACTTCTGTTCGACTTACCGGCGCTGTCATTGGGCTGATGGGAACCGGACAGGTGACGGGGAAGCTCATCATCTCCCCCGCCACCGGAGCCTATATGAGCTTCTTGTCTGCCTTTTCGATCACGGGGATTCAAGCTCAAACGCTGGCAAGCATCTGCTCGCTCGGAGTTGTTGCAGGAGCCTCGACGACAGGTCTCTACAAAGGAGACTCCATCGGGGTCGCAACTGGTGTGGACTTGGGTAAGGTGACACTGGCAGATCCAACCACGTTGGCGGGGAGGATCATTGTGGAGTGGGGCAGCGGGCAGATCTATGGAGTGTGTATGACGAGTCTTGCGAGCGCCCTGGCTTCTGGTGCAAGCGTCCAGACGTTGACGGGTATCGGTATAGGGGCCGTCACCCCGAAAGGTCCGGTTGCCCCCTGGCCTGGGGGCGGGGCTTCAACTTCAACTGTGCTTTAGATGGTGGCTGATAGATGGGATTTGATTTCTCTGGATATGTGCTCCGTGGTGCGACTTCTGCGGACTCCAACGCATCGACAACGGGGCTTGCCTCCAATGGCGTAGTGCGTGATGTGAAGGCCGTCCCTCATGTGGAGTCTTCTTCGCTTGGCAGACCCGCATACACACTGAACAGCGACAACGGTGAAGCTCCCGCTTTGGTTGAGCTTGACGCTGACCAGTATCGAACCTCCATCTTGAACGCCCCCGCTGAAGGAACCACCGAATACATCATCTGGGCGGCGAACTCTTCTTCGATGGCTATCATCACCGGAGATGAGAATAACCCTGTAAATGCGTCGGGAGTTGTTGATCCGTGGGTGGAAGAAGGTGGGACCGGTATCCTCGCAAATGGTTCGGGTCTTCATGTGGTCGCCCAGAAAAGGGGTTGGCCGGGTGATCTAAACGATGGAGAACCAGCAGCCTCTCTGATTAGGACCGTGTTCCATGAAGAGGGCCGCTCAACTGCGGACCTTTCTCTCTTTCGTCGGAAAGACGCCTCTCGTAGCATTATCGTTTCAGACAAGGGCGACCGTTCTATATCTGGCATTGTCGGCGTGAGGGTGACCCGGGGAGATACCGGGCATGTTTTCATGTTCTGGGCTGGGCTCAATGCTGACACCAAGTCATTAGAAAGTGCAGAAGAGGGCGACCTAACCAATATCTATGAGGCGTTTGAGTCGGTTGATCCAGACGCCGGAATCGTTACTATCAAGGCAGATAAGTTGGGGGTGTCTTATGACACCCAGATCCATGATGACTACGCTCGGGGAGCCGTTACTGAAGATGCCCTTCTGGACGATATCGCAGCGGCGTTCGGGGCTGATCAGCAGGGTAGCCCTGGACTCGGCGGCGGTTTTTCTTTCAAGCGAGGCGATTCGGTTAGTCGGGTCATGTACTTCATCGCTCCTTCTCGGTTCTGGTGGACTCGTAATGATCCTTATGAGACCCGGTTCGGATACGACTTCAAGTACCGCAAGTTTCGACCCCTCAAGGGCACAGGCATCGTCAAGGTAGGCGCTCTTGCCGTTGAGACTACCTATGCCTTGATCCCCCCGCCTTCTGGCGTACAGGTCGGTGAATACTTGCCCGGGATACCAGGGGTGGCCGGGGCAGACGAGTATTCGATGGTTCGGGTTGGAAGAATCCCAAATAGCGGCTCAACTCCGATTGCCGAGGCCGATGAGCTTGCCGAGCATGAGTTCAACGGCATGTTGGTTGTCTTGGATGAGGATGTCTCTGAAGAGTTCAACTTCTCTGCTTACGACCCGCCCCTTGCCGGGATCGTTGGGGCTGCTACGGGAGAGGTGTTCTTCAATCCGAAGTTCGTCTTGGAATACGGCGGCCAATCTGTTTGGTATTCCTATCGGAGCTTCAACACGGAGGCGAACGCCTTTGTCGGGAAGCTCAAGGGGGCAGAGACGAATAAGATCCCCTTGTTCATCTCCCCGATCCCACCACCGGATACCCACCCTTTCATTCATTTTGGCTCTCGACGCCCGTTGACCCCGGTGCTCGTAGACACAGACGCCGATCTCTACGACTTGGAGATCGGGTTGGTGACAGAGGTTGGGGTCTCTCTCACCACGGGACAACTGAAGTTCCATGATGAGGTGTACGGGTGGCCCGACCCCGAGAGCGAGTTTTTCAACTACCTGTATCTGGGCACTACCGTTTACTACAACGGTCTTGCTATGAACGCTATCTCCCAGCCCATCCAAAGCCCTTCCGAGATGATGTGGTTTGGAGAGGATGCTGATCAGGACACAGCCACCCCCATTCGTAGATGGGACATGGGTGACAACAAGGACATTTACGTCCAGACGGCACAACCCTTCGGTGGGAACGGTCTTGGGGTCAGTGGGGTGCTTCATGTACCCGATGGGTCTGGGACTACCTTTGACGCTGACGGGAAGGTTGGGACACGTCAGGGAGGGGATAATAGCGCCGGTTGGACGGTTTCCGGTCTGGTTCGGTCCGTCAAGGTCCGTCATCTTGGCGTGGAAACTGTTGAGGTTGGGGATTCATTCATCTTCTCGTCCAGAGGTGCTGTCGTTACTTTGGACGAGAGGGACTATGCCTTCGATCCAAACGGGTTCTTTATGCCCGACAAGGCCCTGTCAGTTTCCCAGCTACCTTTCTTTGATTGGAATGTCACTGGTGGGCGTGGTGTCGTTGCCAAGTCTCCAGAGAAAGAAGACGGCCAAGGCTGGATGGGCGAGACGACGGGCTATGTGGACCTCGACGGGCATGGCAACTTCGGGTCAGCGGTCATGCTTCCCCGTAAGGAACGGAAGCGAATCGCCACAGAGCTAAACGACTGGTTGGCTCCTGGGTCGGCAGTGACCGGACTCGTTTACTTCCAGCAGAGCTTGTTCAAGCCCTCAACCTATACATATAGGGCTCGGCTTACTTCCAAGGTCCGTGACGAGTTTACATTTGTAGGGACCGAGATCCTCCGCTTCGCCGTCAACGGGACACCCTATACCTGGGACGCCCATGCTTTAGGGGATGGGACGTTCGATATCTTGGAGGTGGTGGAGTCTCTCAAGGCTTCCGCAGCCGATGAAGGCTATACGACCCCGGCAGGGGATTCCATCACGACACTCCAAGATGAGATCGATTGTGTGTTGAACCAGACGGGAGCCTTCGTCGGGGGTGCCGAGGTCGGGGCGCTTGCTGCTAACGTGGAAGATGTCGGCGGCTACATCATCTTGTCTGGTTACGATAGAATCGAGATTGGATGGGGACCAAACGGCACTAAAGACCTCGATGCTTGTGCTGCTTTGGGGCTCCTTCCTGGGTGGTACGCCGAGGATGGGCGGGACAACTGGCTATCTGACTCTGGAATCTCCTTTGGGCTGGAGCGCAGCCCTTTCAACCGAGACCGGTCTTCTGAACGGCCTGACTTTATCCACCAGTATCGGGTGAAGAACCACAAGATCTCCCCTCAAGGCGGGGTCCAACCTTATCCTGTCATGCTGGTTGATTATCCTCCATTGGAGGACATTCCTGGCTATGGGGAAGGGGTCTTCTTCCAGACCCAAAACACCATCAAAGTTGGGGGTGGTGAACAGAGTCAGGTTCGGTTCTTGAGGCAACTGATTGATGTCTTCTATGTCTTCGGAGAGAACGCCTTTCTGTGGCTTGAGAAAGAGGACATCGTTGAATCAGTAGAGGCCCCATTACGGGGACTCCCGTTGGGGAAGCAGTCAATCATCCCAGAGAGCCTGTTGGGTTGTGAGCCTAACCCCAACATGGGGTTGTTTGTAGCTGAAGAGGGCGGTTCCTTCGAGCTAAAGGTGCAGGATGATGAGTACCTCATGTTGGATGGCGGCAATCCCGGTGTAGCTATGCTCATCGACCGGGTTGGGAGCTATGTCGGCACGGGCGGCCAGGGCGAGTTCATTGAGGGCGAGACGGGGTTCACAAACACCTTCGCTGCCCAAGACGACAACTTCCTTATGATGGTGGAGACCACCATCCAAGAAGCAGGCGAAGACGAGGAAGTCGGAACAAGCGATGATCCAGAACCCTTCGAGGAACCAGGACCAGTTCTCCCAGGCTACAAACTCAAGATCCTGTCTGGTGATGCCCTTGGCTGGTACGAAGTCATAGAGGTTGTAGACGAGCACACTTTGGTCGTGACGCCACCTTTCCCCACTTCGGCGGGTCAAGATGGGGACTACAAGGTTCCGTGGGAGATATACGACGGGATGCTCGACTCGGAGTATGACCCGGCTGTTGTAGCCGACGCTTTGTTTACGCAGTGGACCCATCTTCCCGAAGAGCCTTTCAAGATCCGCACGTTGGCCCCGCTTGGGAATGTCCCAAGATTTGCGACTCAAGAAGAGACTCGTTTACAAGCTATTGTTTCAGACGCTTTGATTAGCGAACGGTTGATTAGCCTTCGGTTTGGGTTGGATCACGAAGCCGAAGATGGATCGAACGTGGTAGAGCTAAAGCGTCTGCCCTCTGAAGAACTGGGTGTGGTCGGCAACAACACGCTGATGATTCCCGGTGTGCATCCTGCGACCCCCCAGGAGGGTTTCACGGATGGGCGGATCGAAGCCCAGGCTTTTTATGTCCAACTTGGGACCGCCGCTTTCACCTTCGAGTCGGGTCTCTTGATAGCTGTGACGGATGAGAGCAGCGACGAATGGGATAACCCCGGTGCTGGTTCCGCCGTTGCGTACAACCCAAACACACGGAAGCTCCGCTTCGGAACATCACTACTGTCTTCCTATGCGTCGGCTGTTGTGTATGTGATCGGATCGTGGATGCCCCCAGAGCAGTTGGCTCCAGGTCACGCAGAGTTCCATCCCGTGACAGGCTACTTGAACTTCTCCAAAGCAGACATGGACGCCCGTGGACCGCAGATGGTTGCGGAAGGGGAGACCGAAGAAGGCGGGACAGCCGCCTCTTACACCTTGGGGATTCCTGTTTACTTCGTTGAACAGATGATCACGACGGATCGAATCGACATCGCTTGCAACCCGATAGGCGGGGCGTTTGTCTTCTTGCGACCGCTTCGGGAGCGCCTAATCGTTGAGTGTGAGTATTCGGTTGCTGACGACGAAGGCAACCCGAAGCTGATCTATGAGCTTCGGGAGGACGGCACCGTTCTCTACAACAAGGACACTGGTAAGCCGGTCCCAGAACTCGATGAGAACGGGGACGTGATCTACGACGAAGTACGGGAGTTCTTGCCCCTTTACATTCGTAGCGAAGAGGCGACCAAGGTCGATGCTTACACGTATTCGTTCAACCCGCCCGAAAGCGACGAGTTTCAGCGCACTGCTTTTGAGGACATTGAGCCAATGGTTTGGCTCAACTCCCACATGCTCAACTATGGCACTGACGCAGAAGTAGAGATTGATTTCGAGAACAACTTGATCCGGCTGTCCCAGGAAGGGCCAACGCCCGTTCTCCCTTCAATCATAACCGAGATGCTGTTTAGTGAGTTCTCACCCGACACACCGAGGGTGACGATTAGCTATGCCGTATTGGAGACCTATGGTGGAGAGAAGGTCTACAACACCTCAAAGTCACCGATTTATCGTCCTCCTTTCTTCTTGGAGAAAGGCGTAGACTCGTTCGTTTTGGAAACAGACCGAACAGAGGGGATGCGGGTTGGGATGCTCTTCCGTATCGGAGCGGCCACCTTCTACATCAAGGATGCCTCTTACGACGAAGAGGCCGATGAGACTACCGTTACCATCTTCCCAACAACACGAAGCGAAGTCGGAAGCCGCTCCCCGGGGAAGGACGTTCTCTCACTACTGTCGGACCGCCCTGTGACACTTGAAGTTGATGGTCTGGAAGTTCCCGAGACTTCACCTCAAGGCTTTTTGCTTGATCTGGATGACACCCAACATGGCGGTGATGGCACCGACGATAGCGGGATTGAATGGGAGCCCGTTAGTCAGGGATCTAACCGTATTGAGTTCCAGGGTAATCTCCTACGGTTTGCTGTACCCGGCCACTTGATGGAGATTGGTGGATACCCCTACTTGATCCACGAAGCCATGATGTCCACAGATGGCTTGAAAACGGTGGTTCTTACCACCCAGACTTTCTATACCGGGCATAGCATGGCCTACGATGCCGTCCGGTTGAGCGTGCGCCCGATTTATCCACCAGATTGGCGAAACCCGTTGGGGGTGAACCCCATTCTTGCCAGTGAGGGGTTCGAGTTTGTTCGTTATGGGGAGAAGGATTCCGCAGGGAATGAGTTACCGGGTCGGACCCTCGTCTTGGGCGCTGAATACACCATTGATGAGACTTCGGGGGCTACCTTCCTTCTTGCGCCGTTGGAGCCAACCCTACTCCCAAACCAGCGTATTCTGCTCCATTATACGAAGGTCAACATGCTTGCCCCTGCGTATGACCCGGCAAGTCTGACGTACCGATTTCCCAGGTTCTACGCCGAGTACCGATACAACACCCTCCCCAGCTTGGAGAATGGCCTCTTGGGGGCGAAGGTGTACTCCACGTATTCCTTTCATCACCCAGACACCTTTTATACCCGCATCGTTCCTGTTGAATCGTATTCGATTGAAGCCGCCGAAGAGATCATGGGCGACATGAGCAGCAGACAAGGCGGCCAAGGCCCCATGCTGACGGCTGGACAATCGATGAATGAGAAGGACGTTGGGATGCGAAGCATCACGACGGACCGGAGCAACCTGACCGACAAGGACCGTGTTGCCCGCTTGTTCCTCGACTTCTACAACTCGGTCATCGTGGCCTTTGAGCAGGTCAAGGAGTGCTTGGATGGTTCCCTGGTCGGGGATCGAGATGGCAAGTTCCGTTACTTCATCGGGCGTGGAAAGGATACCCCGCCCCCTGGATGGGAAGACTCAATCACTGGGTTGCTGAACCCCCGAAACATCTTCTCGATGATCTACGAGGAAGAAAGCAACTTCCCCATCTTCAAGAACGACTGGCTCTACGATCCTCGCTATTCGACAATGGATTGGGGAACCATTGATGGTGATTGGATGGATGCAGAGGATCGGGAGATCTTCATGCAACGCCAATCGAAGCTGGTGATGAACGATGTAGATGATCTCGTTCTGACGGACCAAAGGCTCGTATGGGTTTGGTATTGGATCTTCCTCTTCCCGATCCCCTGGCCCAAGCCCAAGGGGGTCTTCGAGAGACTCTCTCAACCTAACGAACTGTCCCGTATCTTCCCCGAATCTGGCACAGCTTTCTTCCGAACCCACCCCGGGCTGAAGCACGATCTATCGAGGCGGGGGCAAGTCTCTGCCCGAGAAGATTGGTCCGGTTGGTACAGCATCTTGAAGCTGTTGGAGGCTGGTTCTTGGAGTTGGTCCGAAGGCATCACGTTACCGGTGTTTGGATCAACCTGGGGCAAGGTAAGCGGATACATTGAGAACCCAGTCGTCGGTCGGATGAAGTACATCGATGACATGGTGCTCAATGACAGGTTTCCGAGAGCACGTATCTGGGACTACTTCCCGTCAGGTATCGCAGCAGGCGCATTTGGTCTGGATGAAGACGGTGCGCTCCGTCCTGCCGAAGCCATTGAACGCCCGTGCATGATCGCTACTCCGATGAAGATCTCCGAGTTGCCAATCAACCCAGAGACCGGGATGCCCGACATCGACCTGTTCATGTCCAACGGGAACGACGGGAGTAACCAGAACCCACCTTCTGGCGTTCACATGGATCTGGGTACGGGCGACTTCAACCTCATCACGCCAGCGTGGCACGATTGGTGGAAGGGTGACATTACCATCGCCATTGGTAAGCCCAGTGGAGAGCGGCTTTCAGTCATCGATTCCGGCGAAAACGCCCCGGTCAGAGTTGACCAGATTCTCTATGGTTGTGTTGTTACCTTCAAGGACAGTGGAGGGGATGCCATCACGAATGGATCGGCTCTCTGCTGGCGTAACAAGGACGGCGATGCGGGGCTTCCCATCCAATCGACCGTCACTGGTTCTCCTGTCACACAGGGGGACACGCTCTATGACCAGAAGGCTGACAATCAGTTCCAAGAAGGTGACTTTGATGACCCTCCGACAGCCGATGACTTGGAGAAGATCCTCGACGCCTCCCCAGACTATGATTACACATACAGCCGGAAGAAAGGCCAACTGAAAGACCGCACCTTCTGGCAAGTCCCCAAGTCCAACTTCTGGGAACAACCTTGGGGCCTGAACCCCCCTCGCCCTTGTACCGAGTTGGAAGCCATTGTCACGTTCCACAACCAAGACATTGAGCCGAATAAGAATCTCCCAGCCTTGTTGGGTGAGGACAAGAATGACAGCGGGGACTACACCCTCCCTTACTTGAGGACGACGAACACGGAGCTTGATCGGTTCCGGCAGCTTTCCGATCTGATTACGGAGATCCTCACGGCCAAGAGCCCCAGTATCAACCTCATGGATGGTGTGTTCTGGAGTCTCGATGACGGGGACGGATCATTGTCGATAGATGACGGCGGGGGCAGCCCAGAAGGTGTGTTTACGGGAGACGAGTTCTTGGATGGGGAGACAGAAGTTCCCCACGGGATGCGTGAAGGAGACATGATCTATCTCTCTTCAGCATCTTTGGTGGGGGGTACGTTCACTGGCTGGCATCGAGTAGCGAAGGTAACCACTGCCACCAACTTCTCTTTGGCACTGTTTCAAGAGGACGGTGACTACACAGGAAGCATCACGGACAACCGTTACGTCGTAGCGAGACCTTTCACTACCTTCATTGATGCGTGGATCGCTATCTTGTTTGAAGGTGACCCCGTTGAGGGTGGCTCTGGAGTTGTGGGTGGCGAGTATATCTATCCAGATGAAGTTCGTGGGAGTGACGGGACCATTGTTACCGAGCTTTCCACGACGGCTTCAGTCTTTACCAACGATGCTGATGTAGTCGGATACGTCCCACCAGCGGCCCTACTGACCAACGAACGGCATAACGAACTCGAATACAACGCTTCAACCCCTGGTAAGGGCAACGTACAGTCCCATGACATTCTGCTCGTTGAGGTGGCAGGCGAGGGCGTCACCCTACCTGCTGGTTGCCAGGGGCTCCTGTCGGTCGGCAGGATCTATCGGAACCAGACCGAGGTTGGCCTTACCGGCGATTACGACGACTACATTGATGGCGATGGCGATGCGGTTCCTGCCGAAGAGGGTGGGGCAGACTTGGCTTACCACACGGTAGTTGAACCCCCTCGCTTCATCACCCAGACGGCCCGTGGAGATGCTCTACGGTATCAGTTGGACAACTACCTTGTTCACATCCACGGAGCGACCACAAGCTACCCAAGTGGCGTCTTTGAACATGATTGGACCGCTGGACCAGCAGCCGGAAACACGGCTGATTTTTCGGGCTCTGATCCCGTAGAGGGCGATCCTTTCGACAACACGAATACGTCTGGTGTGGGGATCATTGAAGACCGAACCAAGGGCATCGAGTTCGACATACACCCCGATACAGGGGAGACGGGTACGGGGCACGGGCGCATCATCTTTGATTTCTCAAGTTTGGGTCAGATCGAACTTGGGGACGCTGCGTTGGATGGCGGCGAACTCGCTAACGTCACGGAAAACGGTTCACACGCCACGCTTATGACCGACTCGGATGATACCTGGAAGGGTAGCGGCGGGCTGAATCGAATCCTCAATACGGACGGCAACAAGATCGTCCTACGGATCTTCGCCCGTGAGTACCTCGCTTGGGAACAAGATCCAGACGGGGTTCCAGATTCAGGGGATGAGTTCAAGGTGACGGTCAATCCAGGGGATGAGCTTCTTCGGGTTGAGTTCTTCAACGATGGTGGCACCAAGAAGATGCTGACCACCTTTGCGGGCGGTCAGTGGGACCACAACCGAGCAACCACCCCAGACGATAGTGTTGGTGTGGGCGGAAGCTCTGCCGGTTGGAGAACGGACCAGCAGTTCGAGCCTACCTCCATCACCTTTGGATCGTTCGACGGCAACATAGAGGGCTACGAGAGCGAAGATGACTTGGACAAGTTCAAGTGCATCGTCATCGAGTTCGACCGTCTGGAGCAAACTGCCCCAGGTCTGGTGGATCTGAACGATACACCCCTTCAACTGCGAGGCTTCCCAGGTATCCCAACGGAAGCGGGGTACCATAATCTCGGTTCAAGTTGGGGAACCAATGCGTATCTCGATCCAGACGGGGACGGGAACAACGACGATGACATCACAGAAGGCTCCCGGTTGGGATCTTCCCCTGACCCAGCCGTTCATCGTTCAACCTATAAGTATGACTTCTCCTTCTCTGTTGAGGCGGTGAGCGATACGGATGCAGGGGTGGACGGCCAATCTACGACGGCTTGGATTGATGAAGACCGCCTCTCGTTCAACGAGGTCTTGGACCTTCGTCTGGCCCGTGGCCGGGGCGTGCGACACCCGATTGGACGACAAGACCTAACGACAGCGTTGATGATCCATCACTGTGTTGTCGAGAGTGCTGATGATGCCGCTGGCGTAGAGACCGACATTCAATCCAACCTCTATATCAATGGCGTTGACAGCGAAGACAACCCTGTGCCCTTCACGTTCTTGGAACGAGACCCAGACCATCACTTGGAGTTCCCCAAGGTCTACGGCGAGGGCAACTACAGGATTGGGTGTTGGCGTGCTGGTAACGCTTCTCACGACGGAAGCGAGCGTGGTGTCTTACGGGTGATGCCCCTGGAGGGGTGGGCTACTGCTATTCCTCCCCAGGCTGACTTCTCGTTCCTCTTCAAGATCGAGCACTTCAACCTCGATGGGGTTGTCCACGATCCGGCTGATCCAGAATCGATCCTCGACCCCAACCGGACCGGGGTATTGACTACCGTTGAACTGCTTTCTGAAGGTGAGGCTAACGGAGGGGACCATGCCATATTAGGGAAAGTGCCCTTCACTTATGGCACCGTTCAAGTCACGCTTTCCGATGGGAGGGATGACCCAGCCGCAGGTGAGCTTGACGGAACCGATCCGCTGGTCGAACTGGTCATGGAAGGCGGCTACATCACAGGGATCACGATCCTCAACCCAGGCCAGGGGCTTCCAACGGATCTCCAACCCGAGGCTGGGTGGGTGTACCCATCCTCGATGCCTGCCGATTTCGATATCACAGTGACGCACGTCCCCGGCAACCTGCCTATTGCTGCGGACCGGCTTCGATTCACGTTGATCCCCTCTACGGAATACCATGAGACTGGGACGGTATCGACTGACCCAGCCGCTCTGGGTTTGTTCTGCCGTGGCTACGGGACCATCAGAGATGGGTCTCATAGCATTGTTTCTGGCATCGAGATCGATCCAGCAGTCTCAATAACCAATGGCTCCGACACAGACGGCGGGTATCACGGAGGGGATTTGGGAGCCGTAGTTCCCGGGGATATCCTTGTCATCAAGGGTGGGTCCACAGCAGTAGAAGACACCCTCTCGGGCGGTTACTCCCAACGTGGGTCTATCAAGTCTGGGACTTATGTTGTCAGGCACACCGTCGATCCTAATGTCTTTCCTGACGGGACAGCCCACTTCCCTGAAGGTGATGATCTGCTGGCCTTGTCTTTGAAGAATACGATTGGCTCCGAGGGGTGGGTTTCTACAAGTTTCCCCCTTGTAGATGACGACATAGCGAGTCTGAATGACGACAACGAGCCTCTCGATGAAGATGGGGTGGTGATCCCCTCCCCCAACCCTGACAACATTGTCCCCGGTATGGACATGGCCGTTAGTTTCGAGTTCGAGTTCGATGATGAGTCGGCAGTCACAGGGCTGACCAGCGCCACAGTCCGTATCAACGACTTGGTTTACTTTGAGGGCTCTCCCTCCAGTAATGAAGGAGATCTTACGGGCCACTCTTTCCCTGTCCCCGGTGGGGTCAAACACCTCCAAGTGACGAGTGGCGGTACGGGCTACGAGGTTGGGGATACCATTACGATTGCGGGAGCCGGTACAGGTGCCACTGGAGTTGTGACCCTTGTAGACGAAGATGGGGTGATCACAGGGGTCCGTGTTCTCAATGCAGGCAGTGAGTACACCGCAGCCGCTACCGCTACCGTAGTCTCTGATGATGGGGCGGCAGCTACTCTCGCAGTAACAGTGTGGGAAGACTGCCGGATCTTCATCATTGTCAAAGCAAATGGCATGAACTCTTTGGTCATCTCTGCCCCCTACACGGCCTTGGAATCCAAAGACCCAGACGTAAGCACCAAGGGAGTGTTTACGCTCGATGTTGCCCACCTGGAGCTTTTCATTGGGGCTGACGGGCAACCCATCGCTGATGCTGCTGATGCTGCTGATGTGCAAGCCCAAGCAATCTTCGATGAGTTCTACCTCAAGCTCGTTACGTTGAACTACTCGATGGTTGATCCAACGCTGTCTCGGGGTCTGACCAAGAATCTGCAAGTCTCGGGGATGGTGTACTTCCCTATCCGTATTGATTCTTCGGTCTGGGGCACTCTTCCAGACAACAATGTCGTTGGCTTCCGATACGACCTCGATGGAGACCAGCAAGCGGCCTACGGGTTTGCAGGCATTTCCCTTGCCACCAAGGTTGGTCTCACTCGTACAGATGAGGACGGGGTGGAAACGGCGGGTGCGGATTCGGCGACCCAGGTCTACGCTTTCGATCCTCTATTGGTAGAGGACACCGTGGATATGGCGGTGGTGGCTAACCTTGGCATCGAAGAAGACAACAACGGGGCACCGGGGGATTACAAGATCCGCATCTACGCTGACTTGATGAATAAGCCCAACGAGTTCATCGCTGATGTGAACAAGCCGGTCTTCAAGGGCGTGCCTTCGATGTTGGACATTTCCGACTGGCCCCAACTTGTAGATGATGCAGCCCCGGTGGAAAGCCCGACCGTATTGACGCCTTGGACTGCTATCCGAGAGTTCGCTATGGGTGCCGCTTGTATCTTGCCTGGAGACAAGTTCAAGACAATCGTTCCGTTCTTGAACGCTGTTCCGGCAGACGTGGGGAATGAGGTTGGAGCGTCAGGCTTCTGGGCGATGGCAGGGATCTTTACCGAGCCCTCATACCCATTGTCTGCCCAGAACTACTACGCAGACTACGATTGGATGGGTGCTCCTGACGACCCGAGCTACAACCATGTTCGGGTTGTGGACGACCGGGGAACTTATGATCCAGAGACCGAGACACCCTCAGTGCCTCTTTTGAGCGGCGTACCAGAGGATACTATTGGGTTCCGTTTCGATGATGGTTTACACCAGACCCTCTCCCCTGAAGTGGACCGTGCGCCTTACAGCGAACAGGTTGAGATTGAGATCCGCCGTATCCGCCGTTTCCACGGTGTCCAAGAGACACTGGCAGGACAGTTTGAGCCGCTTCGCTTTGCATATGAGATCCGTCGAGGCATCCCCACTGCCTACGAGATTGATCCCCACAAGAAGACAGGGACCATACACGCCGAGGGGTTCCTTTCAGATGCCTTTGGATTCTACGTTGATCCAAGCCGCCCTGATCACGATGAGGTTATCCATGAGTTCTCGGGCACCCAACTTGGTGGCTTTGACAACTCCGATGTGAATATCGCTCCAGGGGACACTTTCCGGTTGCTCTTGAATGGTGTCTTGATCGATGAAACCGAAGTTATCGGTCGGGGAAGCCGTATTGCATCTTGGGATGTTGCGTTCCAATCCCTCGCAGCATCCCTTGGCCCGAAAGGCGCTTGGAATGTCATGGGGACGAAGTTCCGTTGGGAGAACTCCGCCTCAAGCCTGCGGGTTAGAACACCGGGCATCACGGACGAGACTTTCTTGGCAGCAGCCGCAGCCGGGGATGATCTGGCGGCACTCGGGTACTCCTTTGAGATCTACCTTCGCCAAGCGCCTGTTCCCCATGAGCAGTCAAACGAGCAGTTGTTGGATCTCATCACGGACATGAAGATCCATGAGACCAAGCCGGACTACGAGACCCAACTCGGGGGCTATGTCCCGGCAATCCCTCTCTTGTCCACTACACCGGACTCTGATGAGGACGGGCTACCAGACGGGGAGCTTGACCCCGATACAGGAAACCCAAAGACCTGGGATCTCTATGCCAACCGTCTTTATGATGACCTTGCCGCTCCTGATGCGGGAGGCTTCGGGGCTTTGGGGATCGTAGAAGGAGACATCATCCTCATTGATATCGCCGGGACAGTAGAAGGCCCCCTCGGGTATCCCGACATTGTTGAACGAGGGGCACGTCCGTTTGGTGATCGGGGAATCAAGGCGAGAGATGGTCAACAAGGAGTCACGGGAGAGGACACCTTCAAGGAAGGGCACCCCTCCAAGCTGGACGACAACCGAGGCTATTACACGGTGGCTTCCGTAGAGAGTGACCATCTTGTTTTGACCCCGGGATACGTCAAGGAGTTCTCGGGCATCGATGGTGTTGATGTCACATTCCCAGAAACGGTGCCTGCACAAGAGGTTCTCGGGTATGCCATTTATCCAACGATCCACGAATCTCCTTTGCGGGCCGGTGATTTCTTCAAGGAACCAGATGAGTTGACCGAAGGACAGATGGATCTCCGACCCACTCAATATGCAGGCATACAGAACAGTGGCGGCGTGGTCCTTGATTCAGACGAAGAGAACTCGTTTGATGTCAACGACTTCTCTATCAGGCCCTTCGGCTACAAGGTCATCCGACCCTCCCGGTTGTTTACTGAAGAGACCATTGACTTTGTTTTGATGGTCCGAGAGCGGATGCTCTCCTTCATGGAGACGCTTCGTGGGCCGCTCATGGGGAACAAGACCGGGACGTACTACGACTTCCAAGATGAGAACCATGCGTGGGACATTGGGTATCCGGCAGTGCCGGAGTCTGGGAAGGGCGTTTATCACAACGATCTGATCATCGACCTCATCGGTCGGGTTGATGTTGCCCCGTTCGCCAACGATTCAGATTGCCTGTCTCTCTTGGATCGGCGGTTTTGGATCTTGGACACCCAACTCGACACCCTGACCCCGGGGAATGACGGCTTGTCCATGAGGAAGATGCAGTACGACACAGGCGACAGCCCATACACCGGTTACAACGCTCTGAAGAACTTTGACTTCCCAGAAGGTACTGCGGCACCGGCATTGGTTCGGCCTGTATTGCCTGACCGAATCGATGAAGTGCTCAACATTCGGGACCGTTTTCGTGATCTTCGCTATACGTGGCTCTCTTATAGGACCAACCGACAGGATGGCTTGATTGTTCGAGCCCTCATGTTTGACCGGGATGTCCCCAAGATGATGAGGGAACGTGAAGAGTTCATTTTGAGGGCCAGATCCGGGATATTCTAATGAGGTGAGAGATGTCTGACGACCCAACCATATCCGAGGCCATGACCGAGGAAGAGATCCAGAGGATGCTCGGGGATCTCAAAAAGAAAGGCGCTGAACCTGGGGCGTGGGGAAAGACCGTGCCTGGGAAGCACAGCCATCCATTTGTTGAACGGCAAAAAGCCTCTTTGGAAAGCATGAAGAAGGTTTTTGAGGCCCAAGTACAGCAGGATCAAGAACAGATTGAAGCCCTCCAAGAGATGCTCCAGCGATTGAAGCATGGAGGGGGAAGCTACCGTGGCTGAGATTACAACAGGGGAATGGTACGGCGGCAAGCTCTTTGAGTGGCCCGAAGAGATCTACAAGTTCAAGGAGTACGTCAACGAGATCGCTCAATGGCTGATTGCGGCATTAGAGATCGCCTCAATGGCTTTGGAGATCATCAAAGCCTATCTCATCTGCTTCCTTGATCCGCTGTTGGCCTTGGTCAAAGCCATCATCGCCGAGATTCGAGCCTTCCTTCGAGACTTTGCTCAAATCGGGGTCTATCTCACGGGGGATTTCCCTATCTACGGCAACGGCTACCTGGGGGACTTTGGTCCCTCGCCTTCCACAGACTTGAGCACGGTCTGGCCGCTCAAGAACCTAATCGGCGGGTTTAGTGCGGCTGAAAGGCGCATGATCGGAAGGCTGGCTAATCGAGCAGACCCGGGACGGCCTGACGTTTCCCCAAGGGTCAAAGTTCTTGCAATCTCTTTCTATGTCACCGCTGACTTTACAGCCATCTACGGCATGATTCGAGCTATTCGAGCTTTCATCAAGCTCTTCAAGATAGATGCTCCAAGCGACGGCGGCCTACCGCAACCCTCTGGTTTAGGTTTGGCTTACGGTAGTGACGCCAGTCTTGGGGGTGCATCAGAGTTCCTCACTATTTTCGAGGCACAGGCCGATGCCGGGGGGGCCGAACCAGCCTTGTTGACAGCGACCTGGGGCCTAAACGAGCCGGGGTCCGCAGTATTTGGGATCACCCTCCCACTGATTGGACCCCCAGGTTGGATGATCGAAGTATCGACCGAACCCGCTGGTCTGCCTCTGTATATTGAGCGACAAAGCGAAACTGATGCTACTCCAGCAGCAAGCGGAAGCGGCGCTCGTCGGCAATCCACCGAGAGTGTTCCAATCTACGTGGCGAAGAAGGAACTAACTCAACTGGTCCTTTATGGTGGTGCTGATCAGTTGGCTATCGATGATGCCTATGGGTACAACAAGCAGGGCACAGGCGATGACGGCCACCTGAAAGACGGGGGTCACAGACTTTTCTCCAAGATTGGGGGGTCTGAACTACCTGTACCTTTGGATATGCTCAAGGACGGTGACACGTACTACTTCCAAAGGACATTCTATCTTTCATCGGGAGCAGCCCTGCTCGACGGACCCCCCTCTTCGTCGTTTTCCCAAACGATGCTGAAAAAGGATCTGCCGCATAAAGCAAAGATCTCCAAAGGGGCTGGAGGGAAGATTGAGTTCACGGACGACGGCTTTGCCCCGACCTACTACGTTCGAGTGAGGGCGGTTGATTCAAACGTAAACGATGGGGGACCACCGGATGGCGGCGGCTTCGATTCGGAGTTTCGCTATCGTTATATCTTCGACACCCGAAACGTGGATGCAGGGGGCATTGTTGCCCCGATCTTTCCAACCATCAATGGTGAATCCTTGGATGGTTCTTGTGCTGGCCGACCCTCTTCCATAAGTGAACTTGGTATCCCAGGAGACAATACAGCAGACGTACTAATGTCTATTAGGACGGCATTGGCAATCTTGATTCTGGCCCGTGTTGACATGAACTCTATTGACGAGCTTGATCCTGACCGAGCCCCCATTGACGAGACGTTCATCATGGGCACTTCTGCTTCTACGGCCACATTCCTTTCTATGCCGATGGATGCGAGGCTGACGACAGCAGGTCGTGCAACCGGATTGGAGTTTGCTCGCCCGTTGATTGAAGAGATGTTGGGTTCTGACCCCACCGCCTTCTACGACAAGACCTCTACGGATGCGGCGTTTGTGGACGATATCTCCAGCCGAGTCCAAATGATGGCAAAGAAGATCTATGGTCGCATGGGAAATCTTGGGGACGCATTAGAAGAGATGCTTGCCGAAGAGACTGAACACTTGCGAACTGTGAAGTGGGACGATCTTTGGCCTGACGCTGGCAGTTATGCCGCAGGCAATAGGACGATCCTTGAATCCGTTACGAGCGGCATAGGAACACGGGGGTTGGTTCGGAACCTTCAATGCGAATATCAGAATGATCCCGAGGGACTCGCCGCCCTTATGTTAGGCACCAGCCCCAACGGGGAGATACGCACCGACACCACCAGCATCGACTATTTTTCGGTGTCCCAGGAGATGTCGATTGCCGGGGATGTACCGCTGATCCTTTCCGGTGAAGGTCTTGCGAAACTCAAAAAACACTACGAAGATGCTTGTGATACGGACGCCTTGGCTCGATTACAGTCGGCTATTGCGGCCAATCCCCAAGGGGTGCCCGTCGTTTCCCCCGAAGAGTTGGCGGTGATGGTGCCGGAGGGTGGCCCTGGCACGACACAGGCGGCACAGCCAGAAATGATCTCTTATGCCCAGCCGAACTTCCCAGTGATTCGAGGGACCGGCACTGGTTCCAAGAAGTCTTGGGTGTCGTGTCGGACTCTGCTTCGACAAGACGGGGAGTTGTTCAGGCAAGCAGGTCTCGTCTTGAATATCGCTGTTGCAGCCCAACGGAAAAAATCAGCTTGGATGTATTGGCGTATCGGTCCCATGCTGGACCTTGAGAAGTTCTTTCAAGCGATCATCAACTGGATTGAGTCAGCCGCTAAAGCAATCCAAGCAATCATCGACACCATTCTGGAGTACATCAACTACATCCAGCAGCGGATCTATGAGGTTCAGGCACTCATTAGGAAGATCAACGCCATCATCCAATCCATCTTCCTCTTTGAGATCCCTGCCGGATATGTGTCTTTCTACTACTCTGACGGGACGGACGGCTTGCTAATGGACTTCATGTCCTCTGAAAACAAGCCCACGGACGCCCCTACGGCATGGGGGGCTTGTGCGCTGGCGGTTGTCCCTCTTATCCCCTACTCCGATTGGCTCCTTGGCTTACTTTTCCCCAGCTTGTTCGAGGAAGACACAGAGACTACGGGTGGGGAGGCAGCTACCTAATGGGCTCTTTTGGAGGAATGTCGAGGCTTCGGACCGGATACTGGAGAGGTATCCGAGATTGGCTCTTGCGAGAAGGCGTTGACGTTGAACGTCGGATTCAAGCCATTGGTGTGGAACGAAACCGTATTGGAACGATCACTGTCGTCTACGGTCAAAAGGGTGTTGGGGCAAGTGTCATTAGGACAGAGAGCCGCCGAGCATTTGCGGTGTCCCCAGGATCTTCTTTGGAGAAGTTGGTTCAGGCTTACGTTATGATGGGCGGCAATCCATTGGACATTTCAATGTTCATGCTACCTGATAGAACCGTACACATCTCATCTGCCAAGGACCACAATGATGTGGATGTATATGAGGAAGTATACCCCTATGGTGGTGTAGCCGCCCCCGTCAGTGCCCACGGCCCAGAAGACACCACGATGGATCGAGGGTCTTTACCAGACGGTGCCCCGGTTCAAGCAAGTGATTACAGTTCATACCCAGGTGGGAAGCTCAATCTCAAGAAATATAGTGCAGAGCGCATTGGGGGCCAAGCACGGTTGGTTTGGTTGGATGTTCATACGAGCACTTCCCACACTATCCATAAGGCAAGGCGGTGGGCGAACCAAGAGATTGCGGAGAAGCTCCATCTACTTGAACACAAGATCATCAAGCTCATGGATCTTCGTGAACAGCTTTGGGACGAGTATTACTTCGAGCTTGGTCAAGCCTGGGCAGGAACGATTGCGGCGTTTGACGCCACTGCTATGCCGAGCAAGCTGATTGACGGGCAAGACCTTTCCTTTGTCGATGATGAGGACGATTCTGATTCCATGTTTGGGGACCGGGGGATTTACGTGAAGGTTCATACCTTGGCCTCCATCGTCTCGGACCTCGATGACATTTTCTTCGTTCAACAGAAATCCGGTCAGACCATGTTCGTCCCTCAATATGATGATCTATTGGTCAATACGCAGTGGGCTTATGGAGATTTACCGCAGGGCGAGGAAGCCTTGCTCACCTTGATGATGTAACCGTTTTCCGCTCTATACACCCCCTTATGGTGGGAGCTTTGGACCACCATGAGTATCGATGTCAGACTTACATATTCTTGCCCCCACATCACCGTGGAAGAGGTGGTAGAGGTGTTAGACAGACAGGTGTTGAAGACGAGACAACCTGTTGCTTCTACCAAGCTGGTTAGGGTGTTGGTCAATGATGTGTTTGAGATCCCCTCCGAGGGGTCATATTCCCAGGCTCAGTTGATCAGTAGAGTTGGCCCTTACTTCATCGTAAAGAACGAGCAGGAGTTTGTAGTCACCGGGTCATCCGAGACCGTGACTTTGGCTCTTACCTCTACCGAGGACACCGGCAGGTCACTAACGACTAATGAGTTGGTTGCTCTTCTTCGGCCACTTACGACGACCCTGCACTTTGAGAATAAAGGCGGGGCACTCTTGATTCGGGATACCTCGAACATTGGGCCAAGGTCTTCCTTGCGTCTTTCTGGGTCCGCAGCCGAGAACCTCTTTCCTCATCAGACAGGAGACCGGGGAAAACAACTCTGGCCTGGGTGGGACATTTGGACGCCCCCTGGAATGATTACCTCCAAGTACGTTCGGTTCCGTTCCCCCATTCGGTCTAATCCAAGGATTACTGTGACCTACCCCGTCCGTCGCACCCGTTGTCTTCGATGTCGGGGTGGAGAGGTCGAGAACGATCCTCGCTTCACGGAAGCAGGCCAGATGATCTTGGTTGAGAATGAGAACCTATTGAATCAGTTGGTGTTGAAATCCTTGCTGACAGATAAGGGTTCTAACCCCTATTTCAAGGGGTATGGGACGCTCCTTCGGAGTAGAATCGGCAAGAAGGCCACAACAGGGATCGCCGCTTCGATATCTCAAGATGTGACGAGATGCCTTGAGAAAGTGAAACAGTGGCAGGGAACCCAGTCAGGGTATCAGTACGTTAGCCGTAAAGAGCGGCTTTCAGAGATCGTGTCCGTAGACACGTCCCCACACAAAGACGACCCCTCGACTTTCATGGTGGACGTTGTTGTCCGTAATGCTTCTCGGTCACCAATCCGCATTTCAGTGATTTACACGGTTCCTGGGGTGGTGGCACGGTTGATTAGGGACGGTATTCCGTTGGCACAAGTAGGAGATACCGGGGGCACGTTGGTAGCTCTCGCAGACCTCAACCCAAGACGGGGAGCCTTCTAATGTCTGAAGTAACCTTTCTTTGCCCCGATGGGGCCTCTCGATCTGACTTCGTGTTCACGACAGACGTGGAGTACCGCTTCTTCATTGGGACATGCCCCGCAGACACCGCCTATATGCAGATTTCTGTGTTTGGTGGTCCGATGTTGGATGATCCAGACCTTATCACTTTCGAGGGGGATAGCTTCATTATCCCCAACCCCACCAAGTATCCAAATGGGATGCGGTTGCTGCCTGGGCAAAACCTAATCGAAGTACGGGCAATAAGAACTTCGGGGGGCATCACACCCACATCCTCTATCCAAGCCACGTTATCTCAAGACGATGCTCTTCTTCTTTATGCTGCCCCAACTGGGTTGAGGATGGATCGAGAAAATGGGTTTGTCCGCTTCGTCATAGAGTACACGCAGGGTGATTCTTTTCAAGGGTTCAACGTCTACGCAAGCCCCGACCCTGGTGGGACAACGGGCTACATCAAGTTGAACCCGACCTTGATCACGGACCTGTATACGACAGAGGAAGTCGTTACTCCTTTGGGTGAGTTGCAGGCAGATACGGCGATTGTCCTCGATGAAAACGGGAAGCCGCTGGCAGATCCCCTATATTTCCGAGTGACTGGAGAGCAAGAGGGTCGGTCAGGGAACGCCCTTCAGATGGACATCAATGAACGTATAGCTGTTTCAGAGACATCCCGGCATCTTCGTACAACTCTCTTGTTAGAGTCAGTAGCGAAGAAAACCTACTATGCCTTTGAGCATCAAAGGGATGCCGTTTACACAACCCCAGGTCGCTCCACGATTCCAAACTCGATTCTGGCGGGAACCCCAGTAACAGACGATCTCTATTACGTTGCTGCGGCGGTGTACTACGACTCAACCACTTTGAGGGAGTATTCGTCTCCTTTTTCTGTTGAGGTGACGGGCAAGCCTCTTGTAGTGACCCCGCAGATAGGTACATTCCCCGCTACGTCTCGGCGTCGGATTCTCAATGAACTGACCCAATCGATTCATCGCAGTAATCCTCATGTAGCGGTTCAACCGGGGTCCGTGCTGCGAGACGTGTTCATTGATCCAATGTCGTCAGAATCACAGAGACTCCGGTTCATCCTGGAGTTTCTACACGCAGCACAATCTTTTTCAACACTGCTTGTCATTGATGATCCGACAGGGAGTGGGGTGTCTGTTGACACGAAACTCTCCCCTTACAAGCAGGCAATCGGGCAAGCCTTCTATTTGAGCAACACCCTTGATGTGCAAGCTCTCATTGATATGTGTTTCAGCAAGCTCGCCCACAACCTTGGGATTTCACGGAGGTTGGGGACCAGGGCACGGGGAGAGGTAACTTTCTATACCCCTACTCGACCGACACAGACCATCACAATACCGCTTGGGACAGTTGTTACAGGTGGGGGTAGGGAGTTCAAGACAACCTCTGCGGCACGGATTCCAGCCACCTTGTCAGCGCAATACTATGATTCTGGGACAGGCACGTACCGAGTTCGAGCTTACGTTCGAGACGCTGGGGTCGGAGCCTCTGGAAATCTGTCAGCAGGACAGATGTCTTCTTTCAGTTCTTCTGGGCTATCAAGTGTTTCAGTAATGAACGAGTCCGCTACCTTTGGGGGCCTTGATAGAGAAGGCAACACGGCTTTAGCCATTAGAGCTATGGGGGCGATTGCCAGTGTCGATAGCGGTACGCTTCGGGGGTACGAACAAACTGTGGCTTCGATGGCAGGGGTGATTGAGTCGAAAGTTGTGGTGGCAGGCGATTCTTTGATGAAGCGTGACTACGACTACACCTTGGGACAGAACCGGGGTGGGAAGGTTGATATCTATGTTCGAGGTTTACAACTTTCCACAGTCACGGACACTTTCGCCTTTTCGTTCGAGACAGCCTATGACGTAGTGTTTGAGCCTGTGGGAGACCCTCAAGATCTTATCTTTCAGTCCCAAGATGAAACACTTTCCGAGGACAACCCCATCATTGAGATGTTGAACTTCCCAGATAGGACACCCCCGCTGGGTATTCTGAACGCCTCGACCGGAGGCCGATTCGTGCTTGATGGTCTGGAGATTCTTTCTTACGACACGATTCAGATTTCCAGCGAGTTCAATGACCCCGCAGACATTGATGTGACTGATGTCATCACGGGAGATTACCGCTATCGGACCAGTCTTCAGTTTACCCCCACCCGACAGCCCGTTAGCTCGGTTGTTTTGATGGAAGGTTCTGATGGAACGATTTTATCGTCCCAGGACTATGTTCTCTATCGACTTGATGATCCCCTGGTCATGGGAAGATCCTCTACGGCAGCAAACTATGTTCAAGTGGATAGTGCCACCAGCATTGGAACGGTTCTTCAAGTTGACGGTGAAGAGCACCTTATCCTTGGGGCCAACATTGAGTATCTCTTCATGCTCGGGGCCAACAAGCTGACCATTGTGATCAAGGATAGCGAAGGCACAGTCTTCAATGGACCCGAGGAAAATAACCCCGATTACCGGATCATTTCTCCCGAAGATTCCCAGACAACTTTTGGTATTCAGAGGACTGAAGACACCGAGATCATTTCTGGGCAGGAGGTCTTCATTGATTACTCCCATGATGAGAACTTTACGATCCAATACATGACGAACTCCTTGATTGGGACGACCCAAAACTCCCTGGAAGCAGACCGCCACTTGACCGCAGATATTGTAGTCAAGGAGGCCACGAAGACGGCTGTTGATATTTCTGCCACGATTGTGCTGGCCTCGGGAGCAAATGTTGAGACAGTTGAGAATGAGATCCGCAACAAGCTGGTCAATCTTTTCAACAGCCTTCAACTCGGGGTTGCCCTACGTCATTCAGATGTATTGGAGCAGCTTGATTCGACCTCTGGCGTTTCTTATGTCGTGGTGCCGTTGACCCGACTGGCCCGACAAGAGGGTTCATTGGTGATTCGGGAGAGGTTAGACACCTCTGAATCGGAAGATACTTTGTTCATCAAGAGTTGGTCTTCTGATTTGGTCCACACGTACTTGGTTACAGGGCCTCTTTCTTCGGCCACTCTGAATGGGGGCGGTGAGGGAAATGAATATCGAGCCATTCAACAGGATGGCTTGGATTTGGTGTTGGAAACCATCATCCCGAATGAAGCAGGACAGCCTCTTCAGAAGAAGGTTGGCAAGTGCTTCATCATCGGGAACGGTGGCGTTATGATTCCTGGCTACAACGATGATGACACTGTGGCAGCAACCTATCCAAAGATGGATCAAAACGAGCGTTACGAACAGTCAATGTCCATGACCCAAAATCGGGTTTTGGTCACGGTAGCTGCTTCAGATTCCCCTACGAACCACAACTATGAGGTGACTTACTATGTGGGTGAAGATCTGGGTGTCGGGAACATTGAGCCAGAAGCGATTGAGTATCTGACAGCCGGGAACTTCGACTTCATCTTCGATGAGGACACTCCGAGAGTTACTTCTCGGAGTACATATAGTCGCACCACGTCCACGGGAACCTACTGATGGCTTACGGGGACGGTGGAGATGGTGGAGACTCCACCAAGAAGACTTCTGGCCTTCCCAGGAGAGGCAGTCAGCTAAAGGGGGGTCCAGATCTTCCCAAAAACTCTTATGTTGAAGGGTCCAAGAAGATTGTCCCGGGTTCAGTCCCCCTCAACCCAAGCTCTATCCGACCTGTTGGACAGCAGTACCATGATGTTATCAAGAAGCAGACCGAAAACATCATGGGATTCTTCACCGCTGTTCTTCCCAGCAACTATGTAAGTCAGGTTCGTGGGCCGTTTTACACACTTCAGTTTCAGTCCGCAGCCGAACAGATTGCGAAGATCCAGATTGAAGCCCAGGAAGCCTTTGCTGATTCGGACTATGACTTCACCCGACCCGAGTTCCTTTGGCAGATCCTTGGGACTCTGGTTTTCCCTGCTCACGGTCTTGAGGGTACACCAGACATTCCCATCGACCATGAATACCGCCATTTCTTGCGGAGCATGGTGGTGCTTTTCCTCAAGGGGGCACGTCCAGCAACTATTGAAGCTGGTATTACATTACTGACAGACGCTAACCTGACCCTAATCGAGAAGTCCCTGGAAACAAAGAGGACGACGGGTGCTGCTTACGGGTTGGATGAGCAGTTCGAGTTTGAGGTTAGCTTGGACAAGATCCAGTACACCACGGAAGAAGACGGCCATTCTCACACCATGCTGTTGGACAGCCGGGGCACTGGAAAGACCACGGAAACCATCGGGCAAGATGGGAACCACACCCATGAGATCCTTCGGTTCGTAGTACAAGCCTCCCTTGATGACGGCCACTCACACGATCTGGTGTCCGAGTTCCCCGAAGACCCCACACGTCTTCAGTACAACGCAGAGATGGTCCTTCGGGCACTCAAGCCCGCCCATACAGCCTACCAGTACCGCTACCTGTTTCGAGAAGCCTTTGGGACGCTGTTCGATGACAGCATGAGCTTCACCCAGGAACAGTTCCATTATGAGGATTTACGCAAGTTCTGTGCAGGGGCAACCCGAGTCGCAGGGATTGGGGAGACCTTGGTGGACAGGCGGTTGTTCAGAGACCCAACCAAGAGCTTTCGGTGGATCAAGCCCGGTGCCGAGTTGAACATCACGGCAGGACCGAATCTGGGGCCTTACCGGGTACAGGATGTCTTGGTCTTCACCGTGGGCCAAGACAGCACCCTACGCCCTTACACCACGTCCAGCGGGTTGGGGGGATCTCTCACGGTCGATGGGGATCGGATTACGGACCCAGACCAAAACTTCACTCTCGCCCAAGAGGGGGAGATCCTGACCATTTTAGAAGGCCCCAACACGGGCAGCTATCGCCTTGCTTACTTGCTTGGATCGGGCGGCGGCCCCGTAGGGTTTGCAGTCGGCCCCGCTACTTCAGTCCGAGTAGAGCCGACCACCCTTCGCCTGGATACACGGATGCCGGTCTCTCTTGAAGAACAAGCCTATACAGTGTCCGTAGATAGACTGGGAACGAGAGTTCCCCAAGTTGTGGAGGGAGAGGATGCCACAGAGCTTTTTTACCTCTGATTTCAGGGCGGGCTTCCATATCCCTTCAATAGCTCCCCTTGATTGAGGATCGCACTTGATGGAGAGGTTCACCCATGTCGGCCAGTATTCTAACAACGATTGAACGTGACGGGCTGATGCTCGTCGCAACATACACGGACGTAAGTGCCGAAGTTGCCCGAAAGGGCGACGTAATCCACTGCGAGGCGAAAGACCCTGGTCCGCACACCACGTTTTCGTGGAGCCTTGTATTCACGCCAGATTCCCCCAACGGGTCGGAATCAGCAGCGGGGCTGGAGACACCCCCTGGCGTAAGCGGGACTGTCTGTCAGTTCACGGTTGACCATGAAGGGGCCTATTTGGTCCGGTTGGTGGTTGATGCGGGACTTCCTTCCGAGCAGACACGCTTTGTTCGGATTCGTTACCAGACCCTCTTCGGGGATGTACGTCTTGTTGCTGCGGGCGAGCGACGGGATGCCGTAGGGGTCATTCCCTATGATCTGACGACTGAGGGGTGGGCAAACCAGCAGAACCAGAACCTCCAGAAACTCCTTGCTTACGTTCGACGTGTCAGCACTTCTGGCCGAGTGCTGTACGTCGATGCGAACCGAGGACGCCATACGTGGGAAGCTGGGCAAGGGATCAACGACGAACAAAACACGGTCCATCTGCCCGGTTCAGACCCAGCCGCTCTGGAGGTTTCGGGCATCACGACTGGTGCCGAGGGGTTCGCTGACTTCTCGTCAATCAATGCAGCTATCGCTTATGCCCATTGTTGTGCAGAGCGTGATGAAGCGGCCCTAACACCCGAGCATCCTTACTACGTCTTGATCTACCCCGGCCTCTACATCGAGGACGTGGTGTTCGAGGAAAACGTCCATCTCATCGGTCTTCATGCTCCAGAGAAGTATGTCCGTGGGGTGGTGGTCCAGACCGCTGCAACAAGCACCAGCCACATCTATTCGGGGGATAGCGATACAGATCTGGTCATCTGTAAGAACATCGTCTTCGAGAACCTGCGCCCTGAATCTACCAAACCTGTGGTGGATGTTCGTCGTGGGATGATGCAGATGGAGGGCTGTTCGATCCGACAAACGGTTGGTACGGGTCCAAGTGCCTTACGGGTAGTGACCACTGATATCGCCCACATGGCATCAGCGGATTTAGACAACTGTTCTGTTACCAACGGGATCTCCAACGAGGCGATGTGCGCCATCATGGCGGGCAGCGATAATGGCAGCCTGTCTTTGAAGGATTGTTACGTTCAAGGGCCTTCTGGAATCCGGTTGAACGGGGACTTTGGCAACGGGATCTACGAAGATTACACGGCCAATCTCGTTCGGAGTAAGATTCTGTCCTCACACGCTGACGGGACTACAATCAGTTCTTCAGCAGATGCCCTGCACATCGTCCACTCGAAAGTTCAGGGCAACGACCCCGACAAGAGACTTGTCGTGGGAGGGGGCGGTAAAGCAGGCGATCTCCGTCTGTATCTGAACCACAGTGATCTTGGTGCCGCCGACATTCAGTTCAACACGACCAATGTCACCGGAACCTCAAAGATCTACCTCGAATCGTCCACCTATGGGGGATTCACGTTCCCCGCAGCCGCTCCCGAGGTGGTATCCGAGACCCAAGGCAAGTCCGTCAAGCACCTTTCGGTCTATGCGGACCCCTTCAATAATGGGACGGTAGCTGTACCTGCTCCCCACCAGTTGGGTGCCGAGAGCGTACAGGATGCCGTAGACGACCTCACGGTCCTGGCGACTCCCCTGTCCTCTTCAACGGACGGGTCCAATGTATTCATGGGCCTCGACGGGGCGTATGACGCTTTCACCAGTGTCGATCCGCCTCTCAAGGGTTCAGGCCACGGTCGGCGTATCGTCGCTGATGCAGGCCCCGTTCAGATCATCCAAGCGGCTGCCCCGGATCTTCCGGGGGTTACGGTCGGTGCGGGTGCAGGCAACAAGAACGGCCACTTGCAGGTCGAAGGCAGTGTTGAGGTCGGGGGTATCGATACCCCCGAGATCATCCTTGAGCCAAACCCCTTCCTGGCTGGCCCGCACATCTTGATGGGCGACACTATCTGGCCGTCCGACATCGTTGCGTGTGGGGAAACGATCACCAACCATCGGTCTTTGCCAGCAGCGATTGTTCAAGCTCGTTCAACGTCTGTTGCCCATAACTACAACATGCGCCTTCAGACGCAGAGCACCAGCAACGCATCCAATGGATCAATCGGCTGGCTCATCCTTCGGGCAGGTGACTCACTCGACAAGGCGACGATTGGCCCCCATGCGGGCGGTGTCTACCTCCAAGCAGGTAGCTATCTGAACGATCTGGCTTCTGTCGGGAACGACTGCTCCCCGGGAACGATCTTCTTGGCCCCTGGCTATGCCACGGCTGATGCGGTCCTCACGGGTGAAGAACAATACGGTTGGGTCCGACTCGTTGATTTGAGTGGAGCCAGCTTCGCCACGTTGACTGCCCAAGGGGCACCCGGCGCTTTCGGGGCCGGGGGTAGCATAACAGATGCGGCGGGCAAGATCGTCATCGCCACTGCGATGGGCCATGTAAAGGCCAGCATCACGGTAGGCATGGACATCGCGGCAGTTATCGCTGCGTTCAATGATCCAGATGAAGGCGGAGGGCTCCTGGTCGCCAGCGATGACGGCGCAGGAAAGCTCGTTCTGACTTCCACGGATCGAGGGCCACTTGCAGAGATCCTGTATGTCTTCGATGAGCCCACGGACGGCGGGGCTGCCAATGCGGTCTGCCAGACCGTGGGTAACCTCCGAGTCTCTTCGGGTAGCGGGGCTGCTCCCCATGCGGTGTATTCGGCGGGTTCTTACGACTCGTTCGTCAACATTCATGCTCCCGAGCACAACAAGATCGAGATCGGGGCAGGTGGTCTCGTAGGTTCAATGACCTACGACGCAGACACCGGGAAGCTCACGGTCCCCGGTGCTATTGATCCTACCTGTGTGATCTTCGCTGAAGCCGATCATACGGCTGCTGACGGAGACGGCACGGTAGGCGGTGTAACTACGATTGCAGGCCAAGGGGCCATCTTCGTCAGTAACGGGGCAGGTGGTCTGATCGACAACGGTCTCTACTACCGCCGAGAGTCAAACGCCGCTCCGATGCCAGTCGTCACAGGTAGCGGGAATCCCGGCGAGGTAGCCCTTTGGGGGGCCGATGCAACGCTTGAGGGCGATGCAGCACTGACTTGGGACTCTGTGACGGGCCTCTCGTTCGACATGGACTCCGCTTCGATGATTCGTGTCATCGACAACGGTGTACTCGGGACCAACGCAGACCCACAGGTGCAGTTGCTCGACAAGGAGAATGGGGCTGGGAATGATCCAGTTCTCCAGGCTGCTTGGGGTTTTCTCAACCCGGCTAACACCCACGTCTCACTGAAGAACTTTCACGACCCGGGCAACATCGATCTTGTCACGACCAACGGCGACATCATCATCCCGAATGGGAATGTCCACGTTGAGGCTGGGAAGATTGGTATTGGAGTTGCGCCCGTAGCTCACTTGAGTATCGAGGATGCAGCCAGCGACCCCGTGATCTCCCTCAAGCGTGCCACCTCTCACTGGAACCTCATCGCTCATCATGCAGATGACTACTTCGCAATCAACGAAGAGGGTGAAGGTTCGCCCTTCGTCGTTATCCCTGGTGGAAATGTAGGCATCGGTACAACCGCTCCCACGGAGAACCTTCAGATCGGAGGCGGCGGTGAAAGTAAAGACGGTGATCTAATGCTGTTCTCCGATGCGGGGGATTCACATTCCCTGTTCATCATGGACGCCCTCGGGCTGCACGACGACCAAGCTGGCATCTACTGGCGACATGGCGGCTCGAACAAGTGGAGCATCACTACCAGGGCCGATGGAGACTTGGACATTTATGACCGTCAAGGTGGCGGCACGTCGATGCTCCACTTCCAACATGCGGCTGACGGTTGTATTGGCGTTGGTACAGATGCCGCTCTGGTCGAGAAGCTGGAAGTCGCTGGTGCCGTCAAGATCGGTGCTTCGGCAGATGCAGACGCCGCAGTGGGTACACTCCGCTACGACGGTAATGACTTCCAGGGGCGCACGGGTGCCGGTTGGGAGAGCCTGACAGGTGGTGCGGTCTTGAGTGTCCACACGGACATTCAAGCGGACATTACCCTGACGGCAGCCGAGTATATCAATGCAGTCTACGTCGGAGTCAATGCAGCCCAGGCTGATCCTGCTAACAACACTGACATCAACGTGGAGTTGCCGAATACAGAGGCTACTGGAGCTTTGATCGGTCGAAGGATTCACATCAAAGACGAGACCGCTGGTGGTGCTCCGAGCTTGACGTGGAATGACGATGGTGATGATCCACCAGTAACTCCCGAGGTTCCAGTCAAGATAACGGTGTCCACTGCTGGTGGGGGCGGCCAGATCGATACCTCTACGGATGCCGTGGAGATGACGGAGGATAACCAGTCCTTGCTGGTGATTTGTGTAGATAACAATGGTGGTGCTGGCCCAGCCAAGTGGTTCATCATCTGATTGAGCTTACGGGGCTGGAATGACGGACCCAAATGATTGTCTTGAACTATCGCCCTTTGGGCCATTCTCTACGGATGACGTGGTGGTCCCACCCGCTCATCCTGAAGGGGCTGGCTATGGGGGTTCGAGCTATGGTCTCAAGGACTATGGAGACGGCACCCTTGGCGGTGTCCCCAAGGTCTTTGGCGGGGGCTACGGTAGAGAGGGTGTAGGGTTCGCTCCGTATGGCGGTGGCGTTTTTCCAGCGACCCCTTTCGCTATCAGCGGCGGGTACGGTGGAGATCCTTACGGCTTCATGGGCTTCGGCTCAAAGGAGTTGGGAGACCCAAGAGTATCGTCTGCTATTTCGATCAGTGGAACACAGGTCGAGGTCTTCTTCACGGAACCAATGGACCCACGGAATCCGGCCCTGTCCGATCCGGCGTCCTATGATCTAATCGCTTTAGTTGGGGCGGAGACAGCCATCTTGTCCGTCTCTGTTGGGAATGTCAGTTCCGTAGATGCTGGTGCTGACATCCCAATCCCCGAGTATACGGAACCAGCTTCCCTACCCCCCGTTGGTTCCGTGGGACCGAGCGGAGGATACGGAGGTACTTTCGACCCTCCGCCCGGTTCTGACTCTGGGGGTGGTGCTTTCGGCGTCCCCGGCTACGGGTCGGCTGACTTCGTTGCAGTTCCTTGGACCGCCTACGCTGAAGATGCAGACGAAGAACGAATCACGTCAGACGGCGTGACTTCCATCATCCTCACACATCTCGGTACGACCCTTGGCGGCACCTACAAGGTCAAGGTAGTCGTTGGGATCACGGATATTGCGGGGAACGAGGTAGTCATTCCCACGGACATCGGAGAGGGCGCTAACCTCGACGTGATCCAGTCGAACGAAGCAGTGTTCTTCGCTCGGGGAGATGCTCCTACATACACCGTGACTCCGGTTGCTGGTGACAGACTGCTTCTCAACTTCAGCAGCGACATGCTGAAGGCAGAAGAGTTCTCCCCTGGAACCAAGTTCTTACCCTCTTATGCGTTCGCTCCGGTCGATCCATACCCGGTTGATCTGACCGTCCTCCTTGCAGAGCACCCTCACAACTACGAGTCGGACAAGGTTCTGCTCTCGGTGAAGGGGATGACGAGCATCGAGTACGGCAGCACTCTTTCACCGGCCTCGGCGATCAGCTACGACGGGAGCTACCTCCCGAATGAATCTTCAGACTTTTCGGGATCTGAAGTAGGCACTGGATCATCCTACGCTTCGACTGTCCTCTCGATGACTAAAGAGGTCGGCGATACCTACGGCTGGCAGTTCCTCGACCTCTCGGGTCGGATCATTCCGATCACGTCCACGTACCGCACGGACATCACGTTCGATGCTGGCAACGCCGCTGTAATGCCCATCATGGGCGAGAACGACACGCTTGCCCAGTTGGTGATTGCAGACGGAGAGACCAAACTTTCCATTTCTTTGTCCAAACTTTCGGGACAAGATGTTTTGTCCATTGGGGAGTATGCAGACCTTCCAGCAGTGTGGTCTGAAGGCGTCCACACAATCACTGTAATCCGCAATCAGAAGGCTGGTATCTACGCTTTCTTGTTCGATGGGACTCCCATCGGAGCTATCGGTACGGCCTTCATTGAAGAGCCTGCGGATTTCGCTGGCGTCTCCTTGGATCTTTCAGCAACTTACAAAGTTTCTAACTTTCGTCTTCATTCGGTGGGGTTCGGGGCGACCGGGACGCTGTATTCCTCATTGTGGAACTTTATGCACGATGTCGAGGCGCTCTTCACGGGGTCCGACTTACTCACCAAGGATCATCTGCTGACCCAGAGAGGTCCGTTGGTCAAAGGGTGGGGGGACGCTACCCCCGCTACCAAGCAGGATGTTGAGGTCAGGGTAAACGACACCCCCGTCGAGATAGCGGGGGTCAACCCATACACAGGAAGAATCTCAACGGTCATTCCAATCCCGAAGATGCCTGTTGGGGACATGGCTATCTCTGTTGACTACAAGTGGTTCGCTACACCTGTGATGGAGATGCGTGGCCTAAACTGGGAAGGTCTGACCCTCAACAAGTGGGATCTTTCCAGCGCCCACCATGATCCCCCGGCACACGGGGAACAGATCCAAGACGAGACACACCCGAAGGGCGCTCCCGACACAGCACGGTTTCCGATGGGGACAACTCTCGGTCCTCTTGACCGTAGGACACCCCTTCATATCGGGCATCGGTATCTGGGGTTCGAGCGGGCGTACACAGCCAGCTTGAACAGCCCTGTCACGTTGCTGTTGAACCAGAACCCAAACTCGGTTGCGGTAAACAAGTTCGAGGACACTCCGGTTCCGATTACGGCCTACTACGAGGGGCTGAACAAGCCGACTGATGTGTACTACTTGGAGGACGGGACTCTCTATGACGGCCCGAGGCACGTCATGGCGAACGGCACGATGTATACGGGCGCTTCGCATACGCCGTTTTCCGAGCCGTTGGGCTCTTGGAACCTCTTTGGGCAAGACGACGGCGGTGTCGATGCGGGTCAAGGCACCTATACACTGACAGATGAGGGTAACGGAGAGCCTGGAGTGGCTTTCTATCACCGCCTCGTCGAGTTGACGCATCCCACGACGGTACGACTGGTGGCCCGGTTCAAGACCGTGGGGTCAGAGCCTCACGGGGTCTTTACCGGGATGTGCTTTGGAACCCACAACAACCGCAACCTGTACTTGGTTGGTGCGCTTGAGGTGCCGTCCCACAACGAAGATGACGACCCGGTTCAACATATCGGACTGCTCCAAGACGGGGCGAACCCCCATCTCATAGAGTCTTGGATTATCGGTCCTCAAGTCCCCATTGAGATCCTCAACCAGACAACAGCCAAGGCCATCACGTCGGACCTCCCCCATGATCTGGAAGAGGGGGCGAGGTTTCAGATCTTCGATGGCTCCCAGGAAGGCACCTATCTGATTGAGGCTCTGGTCCACCAGACAGACGGCACCTCTACGATCACTGTTGAAGGAGAGTTTCCTGCTGAAGCTGGCCTCTGGGACAACACTTACTTCACGGTTGTCTTGGAATCTAAACATTCAGAGACGCTCTCCTACGTTCTGACGGTCGATCCAATAGAGAAGAAGGCCAAGCTATACGTGTCTGGGGAACTTTCGGGGATGTTCCTTGATCTGACGGACCCCCCTTCCTTCACAGAGCCCGCCTTGGTCCCCTTGCTCTTGAACACCCAGAAGGAAGGGCAGGTCTTCTGGGGCTCCGTAGATCGTCAGGCAACCAACTCTTCCGTGTGGTCTTTCTTCAGGTATTCCGTCAGCCCCGACTACGAGATCGTTCATTCGCAGGGGCTTTCGGTGTTCACAGAGATGAACGCTCTACCCCAGGACAACCCAAACGACGTTGAGTGGTTTCGGGAACAGATCTTCGGGTATTCGGAGATCGATGCGACCGCAGATGCACTGTTGCTCAAGAGCACGTCTGCCTCGTCCTCTGCTGATCTGGCATACAGGTACACCCGGTTGGAGCCTTATTTGGCTCCTGACGCCCAGATCGATGTCGATGCCAAGTTCCGTGTCGATAGCGGCATCCTTGGTGCGGGAGACGCCCAAGTAGAGGTCCGAGACACCCGCAAAAGGGTTCTCTTGAGTGCCCTTTGTTACATGGAAGCTGAAGGGTTGAGGTTGAGGCGGTTGGTTTCCATGCCCTCGTCTTCGTTGTCCTGTCTGTATCTTCCCCAGGACGACCCCAACGGGGCCTGGGAAAAGTTAGGGGCTCTCGGGCACAAGATTGAAGGCCAGACCCTTGTGACTACCCATAGTGGGGAAGTCGGGGGTCAACTGGTTGGTTGGGAGACCTCTCTTGATCTTTCATCTATGTCTTTTGAGGACACTGGCAGCCGGATAGCAGAAGCCCGGTTCGCCGTGAAGTCCTTTGAGGTAGACGACGAGGGAAGGACCGGCATCACCTTCCAAGTGTGGGCTGGCGGGGTGTTATCCCCCAGAGCGGTACTTGTGACTCTTCGATACGTCGGAGAGGAACCGGCAGTCACAATCAATCAGACCTCTGGAGCCCCTATTGGGGAGTTTCTGTTCGATTGGACAGATGGGGAGTTCCATACCTATCGAGTTCTAATCGATGCTGTGGGAGACACGGTGGTCCTCGTCTTGGATGATGCCATTAGTGTTCCCCTGGAGTTCACGGCGCTCCCTTCGGTAGCGAGCAACACCAAGCTCATCTTTGGGCATCACGGCGGCACTGCGGAAGTTCATTGGGATTCGGTGTCTGTCCATGTTCAGCCTCCCCCAGATGCCAAGCGCACCTTGGGAGTCTGGAGAGGTCGTGATCCAGACAACATCAACAACTGGGAACTGCCCCGTATCGATTCTTCCACGGCCCCTAACTCTTCCCCTACCGGGCCGGTTATCGAGGAAATGGATTGGCGCAACTCGTTGGACATTCGTATCCATAGAGACCCCGAATGGGGCGTGACAATCCTTCGCACAGATCTACCACCGCCTCCGTACTTTGATGGGGAGTGGGCAACGGACATCACGTCTCCCAGTGCCGGTTGGATCAATGTCGAATACAGGAACCTGCCGGATATCGGCTATGAGGAAACCTTCGGTGTAGTCACGTTTGGCGCACTCGATCCCCGGTCTGTTAGCCAGCAACGATGGGAGTCGCTGCGTTACCGCATCTACAACCATCCGACTGATGATCTGCGTTCCCCCGAGCACATGATCCTCAATCAATCCAACATCATCACGTCTGGGGAGACGACAGAGGACATTTATCCCGAGAAAGTCGTCTTGGAGACGCTCGATTCTTCACGGGTTTCGTTGAAGGCTGCTCACATCTACGCTTCACGGATCTTCAAGGTGTTGGAGGGGGATACCATCATCCCTTCAGACAACTGGGACTTCGATATTTCCAGTCAGTTGATCACATTGACGGCCACAACCTTCTCCGATGAACACGTTACGGCCACTATTATCTTCACGTCGGACCATGACGTTCCGACAACCGAGACCTATCTCAAGAGCCAGCCCCTCCACGACAGCATCACTCTCTTGAACGAAGGCACCCCGGCCTTCGCCCGTAACCAGACGGCGGACGCCATTAGAGGCATCACGACCGGGGCTCAAATCAGCTACTTCTATGATGTCTTGAACAGTGACCAAGACTTCGTGTTGAACGACCCCTTCAAGGCGGTCACGTTCGCTGACGATCCAGAGTCCCTCTATGACTCGATGAAGTTCTTTGAGATCTCCAACGACGGAGATATTGGACTCCTGACCACCCTTTGTGATGATAGGTCTCCAGCCCACGGCTTCCGAGAGATCGCTCTGGAAGGCTCCCTGTTCCAACAGCAACATTCCGGTATCCCCAAGCCCGACTATGAGCAGTACGGAGGGATGCCCGGGACGATCCTATTCGCAAGCGGTGGGAACCAGACTCTCGGTGGGAACTTGGCGGGCGGCGAGTCTGTTCGCCAAGGCACAACAATGACATGGCCTGTGGCTCATGGGGGCATAGACCAGAAGACGACTTGGAACATTACGTTGGATCAAGTTATCTTGGACGCTACGGACCTGGAGAGCCCAGACAACTATCACCGGCATCTGCATGAGCAGATACTCTTCCTCGGCTCCCAATCAGACAATGTAGCCCCTACGGGACATGCCCTCGTTACTCGGTTCCCAGACGGGATTCCTGACGCTCCAGACGGGTTTTTGGGTATCCACAATCACGGTGCTTGCTTGGCGACGATGGAGCAAGCCGCCGCTCATTCTCGGCTGGGACCGTGGGGCGGGTTGTCTTCATTGGTGCCTACGCCCATCCCTGGAAGGCGTGGAGAGCTTTTGGAGCAGCAGATTGAGGTTGGCTCGGAAGAATATGGGGAGGTGTTCCGTACCGGATCTTTGCTATATGGGGGGAATCCTTTGCAACCGGACGGCATTCCGGCGTTGGGCAACGGTATGGTCTTGCAAGGGGGGGCGATGTTGCCTGACGGTTCCGCACACACTTTTGTCCTTCAATCTCCAGACGCCACTCCAACTTATGGTGGATACGGCGGCGATCCCTACGGCGGCGAGACCGAAGGTGGGGTTGGTGGGGGATCTGGATCGATTGACTATTGATCTTGTCTGCTGCGGTAGTCGGTCTATCGACACCCAGAAGTAGAGATCGATATGGAGTAGATGAATGGCCCAGTATAGAGAACGATTGCGGAGAACCCGGTCAGCCTTCAAGGTTGGTCTGGGACTAAAGCTCGCAGATTATCTGGACGCCCCGCACGGTAGGTTCATTTTCCACATGGAAGATGCTCGCACGGGTGGGGTGCTAACCCATTGGGAACGAGACAATGTGATCACCCGAGATGCGGGTGTTCAAGCGGCTCGTTTGTTCCGTAATAGTGTGGAACCCAACCACGGATGCAACATGCTGTCGGTGGGTACGGGAGCCACGGGTAACCTTCTCTCTCCTGATGCCCCAAGCGCAGAGCAACGGCGACTCAACAACGAGATTTCACGGAAGTCCTTTGCTTCCACGACCTTCCGCAATCCAGATGGTGTGGCAGTGTCTTATCCCACCAATGTTGTGGATTTTACGACGACATTCGGAGAGGCAGAAGCGGTAGGGCCTCTGAACGAAATGGGCCTTGTGTCCACTGTTTCAGCTAACCCGACCGTGTTGAACCCCAATCCGAACGCTTATCCCACGTATGACGCTACGTTGGATGTTACAGAATATGATGTGCTCTTGAACTACTTGACCTTCAGTGTAGTCACCAAACCGAGCACAGCCATTCTGACGATCACTTGGCGTCTAACCTTTTGATGAGGTCGAGGAATGGCTATCAAGGACCACGATAAGCATTACGACGACCTCGCGGGCGCAGTCCCGGGACAACCTAATCAGGTTTCCCGTCATCTGAAGCTCGGGGAGCGGTCGCTCAATCAAGTCGTCTATCAGTCGGGGAAGCCCGTTCTCGACGCAGAACTGAACTTGAGCCAGGACATCTCCGAGTACACTCGGCAGCTTCTCGCCCGCCGAGAAGCCCAGTCCGGTTGGCTGAAGGGTCAGACTTTCCGAGACGGCTATTTGGATTTCACTTTCCAGCACTCCTGTGACGAAGGTTTCGCTCCGAACACCTTTAGCATGAAGAAAATGGTCGCCCTCGTTGCCGGTAATCCGGTTGTCGTGGAGTACACCGATACTTCAGTGGGTGGTGGAAACACCATCACGTTGCCTGCCCCGACCACCTATGACGGCACGAACGCCACGATCAAGAGGACCGATTTCGTCTTCTTGGAAGTGTGGAAGACTCTTGTTGCCCCAAGCCCCAGAGCTTGGGCGACGGTTACGATCCATGAGTGTGGCACGCCCCCTCTTCTGGAGGTGGGTGTAGATGAGGTAGCCATTACGGTTCCCGTCAGTGCCGGAGGTAGCGGCCTCCAGACTCACTTTGTCGTGGCCGCCGAAGGTACAGGCTACCCCTCGATCCCCGATTCCACGAACTGGGAGATCGGAGCCAACGGATGCTCCACAGCAGATTATCTGGCCCATGCCATCAACAATGCGGTCATTGGGGTTACCGCCTACACGAACGGTACGGAAGTGATCACCTTGAAGGCGAATCTTCAAGGTGCTTCGGGCAACACGATCTCTATCGAAGTCGTATCCACGGAGGCCACAGAGATCGTCATCCCGGGTGGGCTGTTCACTGGCGGCGAAGACCGCCCCAACAAGCCCGCTCAAAACAAGATCTGGCGGCACGGCAACGTGCAGTCCCCAGAAGTGACATGGCTTGAGGACGATCTGGCCGACCCCTTCATTGATACCGAGTCTACGCAGAGGATTCAGCTTCAGTACCGCATCCGAGCAACCGGAGCGGGTGAGGGTGTCAACTATAAGATACACCCAGACGGGTTCACCACACCACGGAACATTCCCGGTGGTGAGGGTCAAACGAACGCACAGGGCGCTCTGTCTGTCCCGGTAGACGAATACCCCTTCGTCCCGGCAGACCGTGAGAGCGTTAGGGACAACTCTGATGCAGTTGCCTATGGAATCCAAGACGATGGGCTTTTCGTTGCAGGAGACGGGTCCGAGGAAGCCGCAGCGGCACTTGGAGCCGTAGATGGCTTTGTTTATGCCATTCCGATTGGTTTTGTGTTCCGCAGAAACGACATCTGGAACGCTCCAGAAGCCTTCAAGGGCTTCGACCCGAGGAACAATGCTAACGGCGCTCCTACGCATGACCACGGCGGGTACAACGGCCCCTTGGGGGTTATCCCTGCGGGCCACTCTGACCGCCCAGATGCGTTGTTCAGCGATTGTATTGATGCCAATGACATCCTGGACCTCCGCCGCCATGTGGCGATGGCGGGGCATGATCTAAAGGCCGAGCTTCAATACCAAATCCAGTCTCTTCTGGATGGGGAGTTCCGAACTTGGGCCATCGATTCTTCCGACAAGGACACTCTCGGAGGGTCTTCCGGCAACGTCTCTACTCGATTCTTGGTTTGTAACGAGATCGGGAGAGAGCAGGGCAAGGGAGGCAACCCCCCTCATTCGGGTGACACCCAACGGGGCACTACGATTCGGAGTTTCGACCATATCGCCCGCCGATTCGGCGACCAAGCTGTGGTCGAGAGAATGACATTCGCTTTCTGGCCTGGAGACCGGGCGGCCTCTGGGGCTGTACCAGACGGAATCCCTGGTCAACTCAATGACGGCAAGTACGTCTCCAAGACAGGCAACGGAAACCGTTGGTCAGAAGACGATGTACTCCACTTGAACCTGGGTAGCTTCGACGCTTCAACTTTGGGTGGTGTGTTCTCTGGGGGAGCCTGGGCCAACAGCTTCCCAGACGGGCCTTATGTCACGCAGTTCGCCCCTCCCGGCATGGTGATTACCGATGTCTGGCTGGTTCACCATGACGATGGTCACTACGACGCAACCGAACCCGTGGACCAAAGAGTGCAGATCAAGCACATTGATGGGCTTGGGACCGCTCATGTTGAGCTTCATTTGGATGCCAACGATGACACGGTTTCCGGTGGGTTGCCGGTCATTTTGAACTCCAATGATGAGTACAAGCTCGTCCGCTCTGCCGGTGATGATCTGGCTCTCCTTGCAGGCTCTCCACGTCGAATCTTCGTTGAAGTCGAGGTGTCCTATCCAATCGGCTACGGCCTGACGGACACCCCAGATGAGAAAGTCGAACCCGATCCAGAGGTTTACCCCTTTGGAGAGATCATTCAGTGCGGCGGCGTACCCCCGACCGACATGGAACACCCCCTTCCTCCCCAATGGCGTCCTGGCTATCGGGAGGTCAAGCTGGAGTATGTCGCAGGACATAACGGTGGTGGGGCACCCATTGGGTCTGTCCCGGGACATGAAGAACAGATCGTCAGCACGACACAAAATCAACTGCGGCTGCCCCGACGAGTTTACCGGAGCGGGAGCCACCTCCTTACCGTATCCGACGTTCCTGCTACGGCACCCGTAGGTGTAAACGACGACCAGAGTGCCTATGGGTCCAGCGAGAGAGTCATCTCGTTGGCAAATCTATTGAGTGGGACTCAAACACTCTGCCAAGTGACATACTTCGCTCAAGACCCCCTACCGAACTGGGGAGGCGCAGGAACGGGCTATCAGATCGCTGCCTATTTCCGGTCCAACGCACCCCAGACATGCGGTGTGAAGGAAGGGGACATCAACGGCCCGCTTGCTGGTGGGCAACTCCCATCGAAGTTGGAAGTCGAACCTCTCATCATGGCCGATAACCTGTGGACGGGTCAGGTCGGCATGGGTTCTGTGGATTCGTCCTTCCCTTACATCGCCCCATTGGACCAAATCCCTATCAATGATGGGTCAGGTCTATCCGGTGAAGTTGGGGGAGATGAAGCCTGGGTCGCTGGTCAAACCCATGAGTGGTATTTCTGCGCTACGGCGCAAACCAGTGTTGACGACTTTGACGCAACGACTGGACTGTTGTCACTTCACCCATTTGTCCCGGCTGACAGGACACAACTCCTGCGGCTCGGGGGCGACGAAAACGAGCAGAAGCCTCGAAAGGACATGGAGTTCCGAGCTTACTATCCGTTTGCGGATGACAGCACGTATCGACCGACGATCATGTCCCAACCTTTGTCGGGAGCAGTTCGCCATAAAGTGTTTATCCCCATGTTAGTTCGAGCAACCGAGGATGCTAAAGGTGCCGCTGGTGGGATTCTTTATCGACGCAACGAAATGCTTTTGATTGTATTGAGCCGATTCGCCGCACTCGACACTGATAACACCGTGGTCTTCACCGATGATGGGAACACGACCTGTGCCGCTGTATATCGAACCAAGAACCTTCTTCTCACGGTGGGAGACTAACGATGCCCCGGAAAAAGAATCCTGGTGATATCCGGGTTGGGGCGGGTTCTCGATCCGTTGAAGAAACCAACTGGACACTTACTCCCGGTAAGGCGGGGAAAGTCGATGAGGCAGATGCTTCTCATGCAGAAGCCGAACATGACCACGGCATTGGCCCTGGTGGTGTTGGATCATCTCCCCTGAAAACCCACATCGATGATGAGACCGGAGCCCATCCGGCAGCCTCTATCTCTATTGATGGGAACCCAGGTGGGGTGTTTACGGCAGATGATGTCGAAGGTGCCCTGGACGAACTTTCAGCACTGATCCCTCCGAAGCCTCCCAAGGTTGGCTACGAGCGGTGCTTCCTTGATCTGACTGGAATCCCCGATTGGGGCGTTCTGAAGTTGACCGATGCGTCTTTGCTTTTCCGAAGCCCCGCTATCTTTACGCATACATCCAACCCACCGGCATCGATCTATCCCTACTATTGGCACCCCACTCACCCGGCTTGGGAACACAGGCCCTTTGAGGCAGAGGGCAAGCAGTTCGACAATGACTACACGATGGCGGGGGAGCAGTGGTCTCAAGGCGGTGACGATCCGTGGACAGACCACACCTTCAATATCCACGCTGTTACCTATTCGGGCGGCGGTGCAGGTCTAACCCACGCCGGGGCGTTCACTCGATCAGATAACAACAATGTGCATGAGCGAGTAGACACTGTTCGTATCTACCCTGCGTATGACATCGGAACAGGAACGAACGTCGATGACAACGGACTGATTCCGGTCGTTCTATCTGGGATGATTCACCCGGCAGACCGTGGTCTTCTCGCTTTGATCTACTGGCCTCCTGGTGGAGACATCGCAGCGTTCATGGCCCAGGATCTTGCCGAGCAGGTTCCCGCCGCCATCTTGTTGGGGCAGGGGATCTTGGGCCAAGGCTGTCCATGTGACGGCGACCCAGGTGGCATCTTCCTTATGGGTGAAGACGAGAACGGAGACTTCGATCCCTATGAGTGGCCGGGAGCCGCTGCGGGGCAAAGCTCCCTTCAAGAACTGCACAGTGGCATTCGATATGATGGCCTCATCTTCAGTCAGGACTCTCCGTATTACAACTTCGATGAGCTACAAGATGAGTCTAAAGAGATTGGTTCCTTCGTCCTCAATGGGACCGAAGTCACCTTTACCGTAACGAATCACCTATTTGATGAAGCTGATGTAGTCAGTGTTCGAGAGAACTCAACACATCCTTGGTTGAACACTGACTGGATCATTGAGTTGGTAGACAACGACCACTTCCTAATCCGCTTGGGCGAGGATGTCGGTTCGGCCACCGTTGACCCTGCGGACGGCAAGGTGTTCCGTAAGGTTGGTGCCAACAAGGCCCATTACCCAGACGAGGTTCACACGCCCTACCCAGGTCAGGTTCGGTTAGGCACCGACCCCCAAGCTGGGCAAGCTATCCCCAATGGTATTCCCATTCTTGGTGCTTACTCCAAGGCTCGGGCAGGCGGGAACGACAACAACTTCTTCCGCTACCGTCTCCCTTATCTGAACGAATACTCGAATGAAGCCTGTTGGCGTCTGAAGTGGACCCCTACGAGTGAGAAGGGGCGTTACTACCTAAAGCCTGCTGTTGCCCTTGAGCCCGACGATTTGCTGGCACAAGCAGGCGACTATCCCGACTTCACGAAGGACTATTGGCCCTTCCAGTTGGGTAGATATCGACACCGCTTCCTCATCAATGCTTGTCCTTGCGTGGGTATCGAGAACGCTCCCTTTGATTTGGGCAGCTATGTTCTGGTCCACTTCAAGAAAGAAGTCTATTTTGAGGACATGGTGGCCCGGGGCGAAATGCCCACCAAGGACCGCATCTACTCTGCTTATCTGGCTCACTTCGATGATCCAGAGCATGTCTCAAACGCTGCCAACGCTGAAGAAAGTGGGTGGCAGGCGCTCATTGGACCCGACTTCAACCGGGCACCCTGGTCTTATCACGTCATGCGAGCATCGATTCTCGCAGATATGCGAGAAAGCTCTGACGCCCCGACCATCTCAAACGCTGCCTTTGACTACGAGACGGTTGGCGACAATGTGATGTGGGTCTCTGGAGTGGCATATTTCCACCCCACACAGGCAGATGGTACGGCAGGTTTCTGGCTCAAGGACGTGACCACTTCGGCTGCTGGTCTTTGGGCAAACAACTATCGGACTTCTGACCATCTCCAACGAGTGTTGAACACACCGAACCCGGCCTTGCTCGGGGTAGCCCCCTTCTCGTACACCACCCATGTTCCTGACTGGGTGGATACGGATGGTGTTGGCAAGCCACGGCGACAACGTGTCGAGTTCGACATGGAATATCTGCTTGGAGCGGTCCCCGGTTTCGGGGTGGATCTTGCACCCATCGCTACCGCCGCCGCTAACATCTCCGTGGATACAATGAAGCTGTCAGGGGATGCCGCTTTTGCATCCTTCTCGTCCGACGCTCATCCCCGGGCTTGGTTCCGACGACCTCTGGGACACACAACGTATAGTCCCGCAAGCACCGTTCTTCCGACCATCGGTGTCTCACTGATGCTCCCCAACGGTCTCAAGTTACTGAACCACTCATCTGCTTTGAGCCTCTACCCCATCTTTGGGAACTTCTTTGAGGGCGGCATCCCCCTCCTTTCATTGACTGGCGGGTTGATGGCTGACAAGCCACTCGCCATCTGGAAAGACTCTGTTGAATGGTTCTTGGATGAGTCATACAGGTACTCGCTTGATTGGTCCCTGGCTCTCAATGGGGGTGATATCCAAGATGAGTTGAACGCTCGTTTGGCAGGCCCAGGGCTTCCATATACTTCGGGCAACCCCCAACCCATCGAAGTACCTGTACGTGCAGCCCATACTCCGACCATTACAGCGGTCATCAACAGTGAAGCTGTGGACTGCGACTGGAACAACGCTTCTTGGCTGCAAGCTGGTTTGCACGAACAGTCCCTTACAGTCTTTACCGATCCCGGTGAGGCTCAAGTTGCAGGGCTACCAGACCGGAACCCTCCAATGTTTGAGGGGCTCCAATCTCCGTTCCCGGCAAGAGGCATCCTTCTGTACCCCCAGACGAGCTACACGGGAACCCACCGCCCCCTGGCAGGCGAAGACTACGCAGGCAACGCCCAACCCGACTATTCCGGCATCACGGGCGACCGTGGCTATGTTCGCTGCTTCAACGTGGGGTTCTCTCGGACAGACTATGGATCTTCCGCAGCGGGTCAGCCATTCTTTACCCTTCGCCTTTGGGGCCTGCATGTAAGCGATATCGCTTACATGGCACCCGGTCCTGGATCATATTCCATCTCTGTTCAAGTCAAAGTCCCCGGGCTGACGACTTGGATGGATCTTGGCCGTCCCGATGGGGCAGGCCCCTCCAAACAAGACCCCAAGCTCGATGGAGCAGGGTGTCTTGTTCGTGGGCCAGAAACGAAGAACAACCCCGCTGAACCCGTTACAGGATTGGTCTCCTGTGACTTGAAAGTGAACGTCGGCCCGGTAGCTAATCTCTTTGAGAGTACCGGCCATGACTTTGTGGCTGGCGAGGTTCCTGTACTGATCAAGGTGGTCTTGAAAGACCGAGAGAGTACGCTGCAAGGGAATCCGAATGTACTCCAGTACGATTTCCGCCATCGTTGGGACAGCGAGGACGGAGATTTTGATGGGGGACCACACCCAGACTTCGAGTCAGGGTTGGTTCGTGGGTTGGTTGGCATCGAGATTCTTCATCCCGAGGGTCATGCCGCCCCCAGTCCTGCGGCGCTGCCCCCCGGTTTGCCTGTGGTCACCGCCCCAGCCCCATTCTCTGTGGAGCTTGATGTGGCAGCAGCCGCATCGGCTGCTCAAGCCATCTCCTTCGCTATCGCTGCAACAGTAGCGTCTCAACAGGTGGTCCAACAGAGCTTTACGACTCTGTTTCCAAGTCTTATGGTAGGGCTCAACGAGGCCATCGCTGCTGCTCAAGCACAATCAAGTGCTGCCTCCAGCACTGCATCCCCGATTCAGGTCTTCGACTACCAGCCCACGGTAGAAGGGCTCGATCCAAGTGCCACACTGACGGTGGCCCCAGCGGCTCTGGTAGAGGCCCTGGAGGGGTTGGAGACTATGTTCGCCTCCAAGACCGAAATCTTCCAAGCGTTTGATCCAGTTGCTAACCCACTGTTAGCAACAGAGTTGATTGGCACTACTGGAGGTTGGGGTTCTATGGACGGTGTTGATGTCGGTGTTGATCCCTTTGGGGTCAATGCAGCGCAGTTGGCATTGAACGTAGCGAACGCCGATCTGGTCGCCGTACAATCCTCTTACGATGAGGCTGTTGCCTCTCTCGCTGCCCTTACGACTGCCGTTACTACTCTGTATGATCACTATACAGCGGAGGGTACTGATCCTACGAGCGAAACCGTTTACAATGGGTTGATCGCAGCACAGACCACAGCGCAGCAGCAAGTTGACCAACTTGGGGCCGCTCTTGCGGCGGCTCTCGCAGCCGTTGAGGCCGCATCCGCCGATCTGGCTCAAGCCAATGCACGCACAGCCCAATCACAAGCAGCCAGCGCAACTGCAACTTCGACAGACGCCGAGAATCAGGCAGCCGCAGCCGTAGCGAACGATGCCGCACATGCAGCCGTTACATCAGCAGCCGCAGCCGTAGCCGATTACCAAGCGGCGATTGTATCGGTGACCGATGCAATCGCGACACTGATTGCTGCGTCTGCTCCCACTGGACCCGGTTCCATCGTGGCTACGCTGCAAGCCATTCTTGCAGCGAACGAAGCGGCATTGGCCGAAGCTATGGCAACGCAAGAGGCGGCGAACGCCACATACGTCGAGACACAAGCAGTCCTCGCATTGGCACAAGCCGCTTACGACGCCTCACTCGCCCCCACGGTATCAACGTCTCTGTGGACTCTTGCTACTCACGCCTCTGATCCTGCTGTGCCTGCCGGAAGTGTGCTTGCGTTTAGTAGTTACAGTGGCACAGCCCCGACCCTTACGGTCTCACATGACCCAACCCTTGGCATCGCCGCACACCTGTTTGGGTCTGACGCAAACGGGATTCTCCTGACCTACGGTCCCGGGTTCTCAATGGGTGCGTTGTTGGCGTTGTTGGAGTCGCATTATGCGGCGGATAACGCATCCGCCATGTTCTACGACGGGAGTAACTGGCTGGTGTCAAACACCATGCTTGGCACTGGTGCGGATTTCTTCCTCGCAGGAGCCACTGAATCGTTGAATCTCGGCCCCGCCGAGTTGGGTGCAAATGGTGCTGGTACGTGGGTCGCCCAGGCTGTGGATCACTCCGTTATTTGGTCGATCAGCACCTACTCTTCCGTACAACCGGGTCAAAACACGGGCGCAACTGCTTGGGGTGACCTGACTTTCACTGCGTCTACGGCCAACATCCCAGCCGGGGTGACGGGCGTGCTGGTCGAATACGATGCGAACGCCGCTGCGGGCTCGGTGGTAGAACTTTCTACCACCCCCAACCTAACCTTGAAGTATGGCCCCGGGGTTCAACTCTCGGCGTTGATGGATGCCTGGGCAAACTCCAACCTCATCCCTGGAACAGAGGCGACGTTCGTCACAGCCATAGGGACATACGACTCTTCGGCGTTGGCGGCCAGCGCCGAAGATGGCTTCATTCAGACTATCGGACACTTCTCTCTGGAACTGGTAGCCAACACTTTCGCTGAAACACCCACGGCGATTTCGGGTGAGTGGACATTGGTTACCCAGGACTTCACAACTTCATGGTCGCTGATGACCCCCACACCGACAGCCATTGGGACATTCGCTGTTACCCAAACTGTCATCGGCCCCGCTACGGTTTCCCCTCAAGTGGGGATTCAGATCGAATACGACGCCAGCGTGGCAGATTATTCTGGAACCACGGTCGGCGATCCCGGTTCGGATACCTACCAAATCAAGTACGGCGACATCACTCTCGCCACTTTGATGGGGTCCATCGATAGTGATCCAAACCTCCAGTCGGCTGGTATTCGGACTACTGTCGCAACGCTCGATGAGCAGAATGCCTCATTCATAAGTGGAACATCCCCTTGGGATATGGCTCTGAAGCAAGGCGATAACGTCATCGACTTTGATGAGCAGGCGTGGGGAGCCACTTCATCAGTGACCTGGACATCTCTACCAGTCTTCGTAGCGGCAACATGGACCATTCTGGAGATAGATGACTTCCTGCGGCTTGGACATGAGGTCGATCCTGCTGAAACCCGAAGTATTCAAGCCTCGTATGACGCTGCCCGCACCCCGCACGAAGTACAGGTCAGTTTCAATGCCTCATCTGGACTCACAACGATTACCTACGGGGCCAACACCACCCTCAGTGAACTGATGATGGGCTGGGAGCTTTACGTCAGTGACAACAACCTTTCCAGTCCAGCAGCGGTGACAGCGGGTAATCACCCGGCTGAAGTTGATGGTCTCCCCGGCTTGGGCGATGACAGCATCTCTGGGGCTGAACTCGTAGCCAACGGCGGGGATATTCCGTTGCTGGGCATTACGAGTGATACTTACGGTTTCTGGAGTCGCAACCTTCCCATAGCGGTGATGGGTCAGGCGACCGTTGTTACGGCAACCCAGACCGTCACACCTTATCTGACTGACTTCACCTTCACTTGGGACATGCCCGAAGAGTTCGACAACGCTGGTACTGTCATCCCTGCCATCGGCAACTTGGAAGTCACTCACACGGCGGTCCCAACTACCGCTTTCAGCAGCTACTATCCCTATGGGCAAGGCATTAGCATCACGCACGATTCAACCCTCTCGACCTCGTTTGGCAGTCAAATAACAGGGATCGCACCGAATCAGATCGTAGCTATCACGTACAATGACAGCCAGCCGATAGCTCTACTGATGGCCCACATCAAGACCGTTCTCGAAGCACTGCCATTAGCTAATGGCAGCACCGTTACGGTGACACTTGGCGGGGTCGATGCCAATGCAGTACAGAGTGACCCCACCGCTAATGTAATGACTCAACTTGGAAGCCAAAGGCTCCTGTTTGATACGCCCACGTCTTTGAACTTGAACACTCCGGCCCCTGCTTCTTGGGGCTACACGGCGGCGTACAACGAATGGCAGGTTGCATGGACCATTGGTGTCTCGGGGGAAGCTAACAACCCGAACCAAGACCAATCGCACGAACTGGTGCTCTCACGGATGAGCGTACATACCCCCGAGGCACCCCCGCCTTTTTACAGCATCAGTTTTGAGTACGATTCCACGGCAGCCGCCGGTTCCGTGAATCCCGTGCAGAACGACATAAATGACCCCACGGCAGGTGTAGTTTGGAAGTACGGGGTCAATGTCTCGATGATGGACCTAATGTATGCCATTGACGTTTCTGCTTCTTGGGGAGGTAGTGATACCCCGTCCAGATTCTCGACATTGGACGGGAACACTCGGGACGAAGTTCCCGGTGGAGTGGCCGGAGACTTTACACTCGTCGCATATGACTCAGAGGGCAACGCCGCCAAGGCTCTGTTCCTACCAGCAATCCAGACATGGGATAGCACTGACACGGTGGTCCCAACCCCTGCGACATGGGACACAGTATAACCATGCTTGGAGCACTTGATGAAGCAGTTGATATTTGAGCTTTTTTGGATGGCCGGTGCCCCGATAGTCCCACTATACGGCACACCTTGTAGAGCACGGAGAGTCGAGTCTCATGGCAACAGATAAGGAACTGCTTGAAAAGTTGCGTAAGGCCCTCGAAGAAAAGGGCCATACGACAGCTTTGCGTGAACCGTGGCAAGAACACCTTGACCGGCATACCTCTGTGTCTTCAACGGCGTCTTTGCAGGCGTCCGAGATCTTCTCGGACTTCGCTGGATCGTGGGCTGCTTCCTATCAAGTAGACCCCACCGCCACAGATCTGGACAAGATCTCCAACGAGCGGCTGCCCCCTTCTCCTGCGAAGATGACCTCCAAGCTCGGTCTCCCGGGCTACCCCGAAGTCAACTTCATCCCGTACAGCCACAACACGAATCGTTTTGGCGTCAAGGGGCCATCTCTTTTAGGCCATCCGATCTCTTTCGAGGTCATCGGGCCAACCGCCAAGTCTCCCAACGTGGACTGGCAGTGGTTTCTTCAAGAAGGCTCCAGTGAAGACCGCCTCTATTTGGATCTTGGGGCGAACCTCCAAGATCCAAATGGAAGCAGTGTTCTGGCTCCTTCGATCACCAGCCTGCAAGACGGTTATGGGGATCTCTACGGTGACAACAGTCAGGCCGGGATCTATGTCATCATCACCCAGACGGGTGAGAACTCCAAGACGGACACCCAAGTAACGGGTGTTGGTGACGGCTACATCGCTCTGGAGGGCGTTGCAGGCCCGGGTGGGGGTCTCCGAGAGGCGATTCGTGCCAAGACCGGAGCCTCGAAGTATGAAATCTTCCGAGTTGTCTCCTGGTCAAACGACTACCTGCAACTCGATCCGGGTAAGCGGATTCGAGACCACTTTGACATCTCGGCCAGCACAGACCCGATCATCCGGTCGATCATGTTGGTTCGACCAAAGGCCACTCGAATGGTCTCCATCCCCGGTACAGGGGATGCGAAGGGACAAGAACGTGCCCTCGTTGTGGTTCCTCCCGAGCGGTCCCTCAACTCCGATCTGAAGCCTCCTTATGAGTACGACAACGCTGCTCCTGGCTCATGGCGAACCGAGGGGTTCTACGGAGCTTGGCCCGGTCTGGGTAATGGCGACTCAAATCTTTACGCTCAAGGGTCGTCTCTTCCGGTCCCTCGGATCGTGGGCCGGTCCCGGGCTTTGCTCCCATCTACTTTGGAAGTCCCTGGCGTACCCCCCAATCTTCTCGTACTCAAGGCCGCCACTTACTCGGGGGTTGAAGATGCGAGGGATGAGCTAAAGGCCGGGGATGTCATCCATCTCCATGAGGTCTATTCTGACGAACTTGCGGAGGTAGCTCCGAAACTGACCGCCTCACCACATGGTTGGTGGGAAGTAACCAGTGTTCCTGCCCGTGGGGGGACAGACCAGTTTATCCAGCTTCGAGGGATCGAGGAAGTAAACCCACGCACGGGTAAGGCTCACTTCGGTCCGTGGGCAATCGACGGGTCAGGCCAAGATCTCTCACAACCGGTCCCGCAGGTTTGGGTCAAGTTCACGATCCACAAGCCCATCAAAGACTTGTGGAGCAACACAGGTACGGGGTATCAGTTTGATCTGGACGCTCTGAAGAGCGCCCGCTTGACCAACTTGATTGACCCTTCTTGGGTCCGTGAGTCTGGTAAGGCCATTGAGATTGGGCACGAAACGGTCTGGGCCAAGGCCGATAAGGCCATCTTCGATACCACGTCTTCACAGCAGGGTCTTTCTGGAACGAACGCAAACCCAGGCAGCTTGCTGGACCTCGGTTTCCGAATGGTCCTCTTCCCCGCTATGGCGTCGGGGGATCATCTGGTCCCAGACTTCGCCAACCCGATTGATAGCCTGGAGGTTCGTTTAGATGAGGATGCTGCTGACGAACGGCAGTATCTCACTATCGACTATTCAGCAGGCATCGTGGTCCTCTCTCACTCCCCCAAGCTGGGGTGTGAGCTTGATCCTCATGGGTTGATTGGGCAGATCACCGACTTGAACCCTCGGGGTGAGCTTGTTCTCTTTGCTTCCTGTGTTCCGTACTCGATGGAGATGGGACAGCTTGGATCAAGCATCCGAGTCACTTCGGGAGCGATGGAGCCCGACTGGTGCCTCCCCGATTCGACCCAAGCCGATGTCTATGGTGCCCGTCACCGTGTAGATATCAAGACGGATGTTGATGGGGCACCACAGATCGTAGGCAGTCAGGTCTTGGGTCAATCCCTCGTCTTGGCGCTGGCTGTTCCAGCCACACCGATGGAGTTCAAGAAGTCCCTGGCGGCTTTCCCGGTCGCTGGTCACATCGAGATTCTTCAGTCGAGCGAGGCCCCGGCGTTTACCACAACGTCATCGACCACGGACACTATCCGACTCTCGACGTTCTCCTATAACGGAGTGGACGTATACACAGACTCGGACGGCCCGTGGGTTCGGTTGCGAAATGTCTATGGCGGTGCGGACGCTGGCAATAGCGTAACGGTCAATCACGACGGGGAGTTCCTCGTCGTATTCCGCAAGGACTTCTACCCAGAGACCGTGATCGACTCCACGGGAGACTCTGACTTCTCCTATCAGTTGGACACGACACACGGTTCTGCCAAGCGTACAAAGACCCTCCGGTTTGCTCACGCCAACCTGTTCGAGAACCTCGACGGAACCATCACGGTTTACCCAACAGCCGTTGACGGACCAGCAGAGGAACTGCGGGCCTTCTTCCCACTTGGGGGGCCAGACGACACTGCTCGATTCCATTTGGTCCCCGAGACGCAGATGTGGACCGCAGACAGCGGCCCGTGTCGGGATGATGGGGAGCATGAGGTCGGTATTGAGATCAAGCGGGGACGCTTCTTCTCGTCCATGCGAGTGGATGTTCGCCAAGACCACATGCGGTACTGGCGGTTCACCAACCTCGTATCGAAGCTGGAGCTTCAAGCACCACAAGGACTTGAGACGCCACCAGATACTTTCGTAGCCCACATCAACACCGGGCAGGATGCAACTCAACCCCTGCCTCCGCACTACATGGACTGGATGCCCCAATCTGAAGGGGCTCTCTGCGCCGTCATTGAGGGTTCAGTCATCTTCTCCAGAGGACTGGCCGAGCTTGGTAGTTCAGCGGTCTCGGCATCAACGGAAAGCGCCCGATTCGTTCTCAATGCCCGTATGTATATGGGACTCGACAGTCAGTTCTTTGCTGGCCGCCCGTCTTTCCGTGATGAGTATGCACAACGAGACACCTTCCCGTCCCGTGGGTTGGAATCCCAGATCGCAGGTATTCTTGCAGAGGCCGAAGAAGGCCCCGCCAACCCGATCAACTGGTTCGCCCACACTGCCGAGGTGTGGAACAACGACCTCAATGCTGATCGGTGGGAAGTCCGAGCCAAAGAGCTACGTGAAGACGTAAACAACCACTACGGACGGCAGCGTCATGGTGGGATGGGCAAGATTGCTTCGTTCTACACGGACGCTCTTGAGTCCCCGAACTACAAAGAAGACACACGATTGGCCTTTACGGAACGTCAAGTTTCGACGCTCCCGACCAAGCCGTATCTGTTGTCTGATCCCATCCCCCAGGACGGGATGGCGTTCCCAGAGGGCTATCGGTACATCCTAACGGTCAAGTCGGCTGACCCGAAGAACGGCAACGCCTCCAAGTGGATCACTGCCCAGGTCATTAGTACCGATGAGATGCCGGTCACAACTGATCCAAATGTTGTTGCCCACTACCTCAACAATGCGATTTACGATGGCACCGTTTCCAACAACATCGATGCAGAGTTGGACAACGCAGGGTTCTTCAAGACCCTTGGGGCGGGTGCTTCTTATGCAGCCGGTAACAGTCTTCTCGGGACGAGTACATTAGTATCCAACCTGACCCGTAACCCCATGCTTACCCGGGATGAACGCCAGTTTTTGTGGTGCGGCCCCGGTGATCCACGACACCCCGAACACGTTATCGGAGGCTCCAACGATACTGGTAAGGTTGCCCTGCTTTGCGGTGGCTGGGGTTCTGCTTCTGCTGAAAGTTCTGCTGGCAGCCATCGAGACTTTACTAATGTCGTTGTTGAGTTCACCCATACAGCAGACTTTGGAGACGCCGGGTGCTCTGGTTGTGAAGATCTGGCCGAGTTCCTTGGCGGAGACTTCGCTCTCGACCGGCCTACATGCGGGTTGTTCTTCGGAGGGCACGCATGGGAGACCTTCCAAGTCGGTGCCCAAGCCTACGGGACAGACCTTCCGATAGAGGGCTCGCAGCTATTCGTTGGCAGTCAGGTTTACACACTCACCGCCGATGACAACGTAGTACATCCCGACAAACCCTTCGTTGGCACCAATGTCCGTATTGCTTCGGGTGGTTTCGACACACTGAAGAACTTGGTTCGAGCAATCAGTACACACTCTGGGGACAGGGTGTGGATGTTCCTCCCTCCCGAGTACCTTCAGGACCAAACATCACAAGCCATTATTGAGAACGCTCCCGGTCACATTATTCGTCAAGAAGAAGATGTCACCCAACTCCGGTGGGTGGGTGGTCGTCAAAACGACCCGGCCAACCCGTGGTTGACGTTTTCGCAACCGGGCGGCGCTTCAGATCTACATGCCACTGTTTGGTGGTATCGCCCAGCCCCCGCAGTGAACACGGATGTCAATCCGTGGGAGTTTGGCAGTGGCTTGGACGGTAACAAAACCGAGGCCCGACTTTCGGATGCCCTCGGGTTCCTTCAGCGTGGAACCCCCCCGTTGGGTTCAATGGCCGGTTCCTTTCCCATTAGGGGCACCTATGGCGACACAGAGGCACTGGTCCTCGGGATGCCGAAGGGAGATAGCCCCTATTACAGTGGCCCCCAGGCAGGAACAGGGCTCCCGAAGATTCACGGCAAACATGCCATCCCGGGCTACCTGGGACGGTGGGCGTGGGACATTGAGAACACCATTGATCCTATTGATGTCACAGACCCCACTACCGCAGGCATCGGTCAGATCCTTGCCACTTACGGTGTAGGGGCTCATTCAGAGAACCATTTTTCCAGCCAGTTGGCGAACCGTACCAGTTTGGAAATGGCGGGCGTGGCCCCCGATGGGTTTATCAACACGACGCCCCATCCCCACCATCTCCAAGTTGGGGATGAAGTCACTATCTCGGGCTCATCCCTCCAGCTTCCTTGGCTCGGTGAGCACAAAGCTCTGAATGGTCGCCATCGGGTGATCGCACTCTCCACCGACCAAGATGGGAACACAGACCCGTTCAAGTTCCAGATTGATCTGGGGGACGGCACCGGCTCTGTAATCCAAGACCCAATCGACAACTTCTATGAGTTCCACGGTCTCGGGGAAGTCTCTGTTGGTAAGACCTTCCAAACAACGGATACCCGTTGTGGGTTCGGCGAACAGCAAACTGGCTACGAGTCCTTCCTTGTCTACGCAGTGGAACTGGATCGTCACGACACCGCAGCCCTTCTGAAGAAGAAAACAGTACGGGACTTCATCGGAGTCGGGGACATTATCACTGGCCGCTCATTGAGCATCGCCGGGGATGAGACCTATCCGTTCGTTCCTGTTGAGGGGCAGCGTAACGATCCTTCGTTCCACGGCCTTGTCTTTGATCCTCTCGCTCCGTTGTCTCTGAAGACCGGGGCTGTGGATGAACAAGGCGCTCCGGTAACCGTAGACAAGATCGGTAGCTCGGCCTTTACGTTCCTTGTCCATCGGACGATGAACACGGACCGGGCAGCATGGCCGAGTTCGGAGCAAGCCCAACTTGCATCGGCGCTCCCCAGTCACCTCCGAATGTCGGAAGTGCAGCCGTATGACTTCGGGTTCAGCACCCCAGACCGGGCGTTCCCGGTTGGTGAATCCTTCAGCATTTCGATCATCGCTAATGCGAACGCCATCACGTCTTCGGGGACTTTCAAGAGCCTGTATTCCGCTTTGTACGGGATACATGGAAAGGGATACACAGGTACTTCGGCCACCCCCGGTCTCGATGGCGGCTCTGTTACGTCATGGCCTGGAGAGTCTTCGATTCCCAACGCCATCTTCATGGCTGGCGGTCGGATCAACCTTCTGTCCAACCTCAACCCAACGGCCCCCGCAGGGTTGGTGTTCTCATCACCGACGCCCGGGGTCTCCGACGTAAACGCAGAAGAGCGTTATGCCACGACCTACATTGAACACGGGGTCTTTGTCTCTACGTTCAATGCCCATCATCCTTCTCCGCACTCGTCCTACAAGCTGCCTACTATTGGTGTTGGCGCTCCCCTCGATTCTGCTGGGCTCCATTCAGCGTTCTCCACTCTTCGGGGCAACACGGAAGCCCAGTTCAAGGGGGGATCTTCAATCGGTGGGGTGGGTGGTCTTCGGATCTCCGGTGACGCCACCATATGGCTGAAGAATGTTCGGGGGATGGGCGGTAAGAACGCTTACGTCCGACGCTCTCCCACTATCTATTACACAAAGTCCCCCTCGGGTGCTCCTGCCCTCGGCAACACCACTACCGGTCCCATCACGTCCTTCGGTCGTGATGCTGTCTCGGGGCACACCCCCAGTGGGTTCTCTGCTTCCAAGCGGACAACTGTAAATAGTGATGGAGCAACGCTCCATCTCCAAGAAGCGACGATTGAGATCGGCCTTACCAGGGCTGATCTTGCTTCATTCCGATACGCCACAGGCAACCCCGAGTTCCCTGCGTTGCGAGACGATGTTCACGAACCCTTACAGGACCAAGACAGCGACGGTTATTGGGATGACCAAGGCGAGGGCGAGCGTATGCTCCACTACGCCAACGCCGTCGATTCCGTAGACCTCCCTGTTCCAGCCCGGTTCTTGACTGGCAGCTATCTCACGCTATCCCCCACCCAACCCCCTGGTTGGGATGAGGCAGGAAGTCCGAATACCCGGTCAAGCAGCAAGGTGCTTACGGATCTTCGACTTGACGAACAAGGTAACCCCACCCTCACCAACCCCAATGACGGGTCTTGGAGGATTACGGGCGTACCGATGATCACGGCGAGCTTCCGTACCTCTGGAAGTATCGACGGGTACGGTGCCTCGGTTTATCAGACTTTCCCCGCAGGGGATGGGATGAGCAGTGGTCCCGTTGTGGACACTACCTCTCCTGACGAGATCGTCCAGGGCACTGGTTTCCAGGGCATGTCTGCCTCGGCCTCCGAGTCTTCCATTGTGGCGGTTCTCCAAGTTCGGGTGGAGCGGTATTCCCTCATCTCGTCTAATCCCGCATTGGACGAGGGCAGCCTTTTCCATCACCAGTTCGTCCCAGAAAATGCAAACCCAGGCGAGTTCCGTGACGGGGAAGGCATCGCACTGGACTCTGTGTTGTCCCACACTTGGTCTATCTCCGCCGACCCGGGAGGGGACTCCCCCATCCTCGTTGCAGAGGTAATCGATCCAGGCGGTTCACCCACGGGTGCCCCGGCCTCTTTGCATGGCCTGACCTTCAACCCGAAGGTGTTGGCTTCTGGAGCCAACACGGTTCCTATGCGCTTGGTCCCGGTGTTCTCCCGCACCCCGCAGACTGATTCGATAGCAGGAATGGATACCCGTCTAATGGGCATCCATTCTAATCAAACGCATCGTGGCGAAACTCGCAGCTTTGCGATGTTCACGGTCAAGGGTGTTGGCCGGTCTCCGGTTATCTGGGATACCGCACAAGAAACCTATTTGCGTGCGACGATCTTCTCTTCCCAGAGGGCAGACCGTCTGGATGATCTGATCAGTAGTCAGACGACCCAGGGTGTCTTCGAGAGAGACCAGACTGGTCGAGTGAGCTTCGTTGGACACCCAGCCCGATTGGGCTTGGGCGTAGTCCTTGATGGAGGGCTCGGCCTTGTTTCAGCCCGAGCGTTCCGAGCGCAACCCAGGTCTCCAGTAACAGACACGGTTGGTTCGTTGACGGTATTCGGCCATAACGCCGCCTACCCGATGCTGAATCTGCTGAAGCCCCGGCAACACGTTGGAGTGGAGCTACCCTCTACCTTCAACACAGTTGAGTTCTACGAAGACACTGTAATCGTTGGGCCTCTTGGATCGTTGATCTTTGATGATGGTCGAGCGGTTCACGGCTTACCGGCGATGGACATCGCCGGTCGATATGCTTCGGCGTCATTCAAGTCGTCTCCACACCGTTTGGGTATTGGTGTCACCAAGGGGTACGCCGCTGCGGGCGCTCCTGGCGACAACTGGAGCATTGGAGACCTAATCACTCGGAGCGATACGCTGTTCCCGTTCACGGTAGCAGGTATCAAGTTCCATTCCCCAGGCGGGCTCGTTTACGAGCGTGCCTATCGCAGTATTGATGCGAGGACCGGTCCCAAGTCGATGTTCCTTGGGAAGAAAGCCCAGGCGGGTATCCGTGGGCTGGAGATTCCGTGGACTGGAGAATGTCTCTTGTTGCCGAAGGGGCCGCCGACGATTCACGGTAAAGGCCATGCCAACTGGCGCTGGACAAATGACAGCAGTGGTTGGGACTACTTTGACTTTGGAGAGGCGAACCGGGCCACGGGGCACACCCCCTTGGATACACCTCTTTACGAGTTCCACGGAGGCTATGGGCGAGGACATCTCGAACCCCACTTCCCCGTGCTTCCCGGGCCTATCTTCGACACGATGACCACATCGGGGGTCCAGACCAACCTTATCTCCCCAGACTCTTCCGCTGGGGTGTCACAGCACCGTGGACACCCAGGCAACGTCTACATGGGCTATCGCCACAGTTTGAGTCGAGATGATGGCGACATCTTCAAGACTTGGAATCACTGGAATAGCAGCGCAGAATCTTTCACCAAGGTTGCTCGCCAACAGATGCGGGTTCTGGATGGGATGGTTTTGGAGGACGTGACTAACGGCACATTCTTCACTATCGGCGACATTGGCCGGATGGATGAGATGGTCAAGGGCACGATTGAGCTTGTGACCGACTTTGGGAGCGCCAACGTCGATTCGTGGGATAGTAAGACCATCATCATTGTCGTTCAAGATTGGGATGACTACGTTGAAGAAGAAGATGGAGACGATGGTTCTGGGGACGATCTAATCACGTTCGTCATCTACTTCGTGGATGTCATCTCTGACCCAGAGACTCAAGTTCAGATCTCTGACGCAACGGACCCGGCAGAGAAGGCCAAAGAAACCGTCGATAACCTGCTTCAGTTTATGGCATCTAATGACTGGTTCCGTGCTAACAACGTCGGTTGTGTCTTGGATCAAACTGGTTGGGACGAGAAGACGGTCCTCCGCTTCAGTGGTCCGGTTTCAGCAAGGCATGAGGCTACTTTCATTACCGGTAGCAGCGTTAGCCCAGTATCGGGGCAGGCTCCTTTCTCTCTCGTACCAAACAGCTTTAGTAACTACCGTTGGCACAGGGGAACTGGTAAGCCGGGGGAGACTTTAGAGCTTGGTCAGTGGGGCGGCGAGCGTACTGTGAAGCGGTCTTCCACAGGCGGTTCAGTAACAGCAGGTGGCGGCCAGCCCGGTACTACGGTGTTCCATTTCCTCCAGAACGGCCCCGAACAGGACATTAGTGGTGGGAGCAACATTATTGCTCCCGGGGAGAAGATCACCTTTGGTGTGTCTCCTGGGCCACCCGATTATCAACAGAACTCCACAAGGATTGGAGCATACTCCTACGCATCGCAGCTTGAGATTGATGTTAGTGACTCCACCCTGACGGGTGTCACCATCGCTTTCAGCACCACCGACCCGAGCGTGGACCCCACACTTTGGGCGAGCGGCGCAGGGCACTGGCAAAGTAATGAGTTCAACCCTGGAACTTCTGGGGCCAAGGTACTCGTTGAGATCATCGGGGATGGGGACTCTTCTGGGGCCGCTGCGACTCCACAGCCGTTGTGGTACTACGGGGTCACGTCCAGCGGGGACATCCTCGCAGGCGGGTCCGTCACCGTAACTGGGGGAACCTCGGCCAATGAGGTGGCTCTGTCGGTCCACCCGGGCAGCGGGTATCCTTTCCTCGACGTTGACGGGGCCGGTATTGTAAACGTCGGTATCGTCACTACTTATTCGATCCCCAGTAGCTACACCACCGACTACAACCTCCTTTATGAGTCGGTGGCTAAGACAGGGTTCCTCAACGTAATGGCACTTACCGCTGTTGCAGACACGCCTGGACCCTTCCAGTTCCAGATCGTCAACGGGGACAATAAAGCGACCTTCATCAACTTGGTCCAGGCGTGGAATAACGCCCCCTGGCACGAAGTATTTGACTTCGCCAACTGCCCAGGATTGAACTACGCCCCCATCGCCCGTCTTATCGGGCAAATCGAGCGGTATTCTGAAACCAGCAGCCAGACTTATTCTGGGCAGATTCCTGCTTATCCTTGGATCTGGGCTGTCGAGTTTATGACACGAGAGATCGGCCCCGATACATCCAATGGGGCCTTCTTTATGAAGAAGTCCAGTGGGGTTGATGGTAACGGTGATCCGATTTGGGACTACCTGATGACTTTGGGTGAGGGAAGTTCCACCGAAGTCTTTATCAATGGGGGTATGGGACTCGACATCTCCAAAATAGAGGCAGCGGCAGAGGTCTATGGCGGTACCGACCCTAACGGTGATGTAATCCCCGTTAGACCGTGGGACGCAGGCCCCTTCTGGGAGGGGTGGGAGATTGATGGCCTCATTATCGAACTGATCCCCTTCGTCAATGGTTACACCCCCGAGTTGATCTTCGATCTCAATGGGCACTATGACCCGACCAAAGACCTCTTTAGTACGCAGGAAGCCGGTTACGGCGACCGGGTTGACGGTGGGATGGTCCGGCGTAATCTGGCAGGACACCTGTATCGGGTCGTTCCAAACGTAGAGTTCGTGCCTGTGCTTGGTAAGCGTGGCGTGGACGGCGGCCTACTTCCCCCGTTGGCTAACCCCCATGATCCACAAAGCGTAATCCCCAGCGCAGATGCCGTCTTCTATTCTGCTGGCTACAACTTCCGTGGAGCTTCTTCACACGGGGTCGGGGACATTGGACGATCTCTCTACATCTGCGGGACACACAACTATGTCTACACTGGTTGGTGGACCATCATCGACGTGGTGGAAAACTACCCCCTTTCAGTATTTGATGACTTCACTCTTGGCCGCCCCGAGAATGGTGACCATTCTCTCCGTACCGTAGCGGTTCTTCGTAAATCGAATCGAGGGAACGGAACACGAAACCCGGCAGATAATGGGTTGAACCAAGGGGATGGGGCGCTGCCGTTGCAGTATCGACCACCCCGAGTCCGTATGGGGATGAATCACCAAACCAATGGCTTCCCGCAGGGCGATAAGAGGGGAGCGACCCATTACGGCTTTTTCTCCCAGGGGTCCGTAACAGGAAAGCGGCCCGAATATAGCGACTTGTGGTTGACAGTCACTTTGTCCAAGGGAGGCCCAACCGAAGCGTTACATCGACAACAGTGGCGTGTCCTCACAGACGATATGTGGGACGGGATCGTCTACGACATCGACTCTGATGGAGTCATCTTCCCCCTCGCCGCGAACCCAAGTCTCCAGGTAACGGATGCTGTTAGCTTGGCGACGTACTGCAATCAAGACGTTCGTACCAACGGAAAGGCTGTCAAGTTCCCTGCCGGTCACACCCTAAGCAAGCCCTGGATCAGATGGCAGACCGACCACAATGTCTCTTCCGTGTACGGAACAGCCGTGGTTGTCAGCTACAACACGAACGAACTGAAAACCTCTCCCCACGCCTCTGAATGGTTGTGCGGGCCGGGTGGTCGGTTGCAGATCAACTTCTTCTCCAACGCCTCTGTGGGATTTCAAGGCGGCGATCCGAGCGCAGGTGCCCAATACACTATGGGTGTTGGGTTCTTGTCCTTCACGGGCCACAACAGCGAGCTTGACGCCACAACGGGAGACCGAAACAATCACCTCTGGGCTCATCCTGTAAAGCTGTACGGGAGCCAACCCAGTGACGGCATCCTTGAAGTTGACGCTGGTATGCACGTCAACTCCGCAGCAGGCGGGTTGCGATGGGTGTTCTCGGCCCCTCTCGTTGAAGAAAACATTGGATCGTATCTGCATCTTACGAAGCCGTCCGTGTATCGCTTCTCGAAGAAGCTGGCTTCGCAGAAGAATGCCGATGTCTCTTACGAAGAGGACTTCCATTGGACCAGTGGATATCCCCGAGAGGGCGATACTTACTGGAACTCTACGGACATCTTCCGAGTCAACCGCTGCCCGAACACCATGAACATGATGGTGGGTGGTGACTGTGAGACTTACTCACCGGAGATCATCCGAGTGTACCCCTCTGCCGAAACGGAAATCGTTGACGAAGGGGCTACGGATAGCGGTCAAGGCCGGATGATCATGTACTCGCCGCTTGGCGTGTGGGGTAACTGGCCGGATAGTGCGACAGGATCGTTGCCCGCATCTGGTTCTGTCAATGAGCCTGTGATCTACGCTCTTCAGCCCATCGCCCGGGAACGCATCGTCTCTATCAAGGCGTCTGCTGGCAGTTCCAATGTGGTTCGGGGTGCGGGTTATGATCCGATCCAGGGGTCAATGAACGACTCGGGGTTGACCAACGACCGATTGGGTCGAGGCCCCCTCTCCGGTGTTCACGTTCAAGAGCATATGGTCGGCGATGTGAGCAGTTCGCATGTCAGCCCCACTGGGATCATCATGTCCTCCCCGTGGTTGCTGTTATCTCGGGCAGATGCTCAACGAGCAGTGCCGCAAGCTGACGGCCCTTATTCGATAGCAGAGGCGGCGGAGGATCTTGGGCAAGCTGGGAACAACATTGGATCGAACTTCTTTGGGGACACAGCCAACTGGCTGCTGAACAGCCACGATCCAATCTGGGTGGACCCCGAGCACGGTGAATGGACTGGTGATCCACAAATCTCCAATGAAGCCCAAGATTCTTACTTCGGACTCGGACAGGTTCCTTCTTACTTCTACTCTCTCTATGCGTGGGCACCTGCGGGGCAGTGGTGGGAGACTTTGATTCCCAACCTCTCCGAGACGCAGGGTCAGTACAACGCAAGCTGTACGCCGCCGACTATGCGCTTTGATCTAACAGAGGCTTACACCCAGGCCATGCAACCCGGTGGCGGAACCAACTCGCCTTACCCGAACCACGCCCCAAAGGGCGCTCGCCTAAACCGAATCTGGGTCAACTTCGGCGTGTGGGGTAACGAACCCCAAGGTCGGCATACACAGCTTGGTCTTCCCGGGTACAAACAGAGTGATAACACGACAGCGCCCAACGAGGTTCTTAGCGAATACCACATGGCGTTCAACTTGGTCTGTGAGCTTCCTGGTTCACAGGCTCGACTGAAGCCCCGTGACCACACCTATGTCCAACTCAAGTGGGACACCTCCGCTCAAGGGGCCTATTACACTGACACTTATTGGTACGGGACTACGATTACGATCCGACACTCCGATACGATGGGCAACATACAGTCCCTCGTTTTTGAAGCTGTGGAGCAGGCTGACCTTACGGCACTGGACGGTGGGGGAGACCCACTGTACGAAACGTCCGACCATAACCTTGGTAGTATTGGCCCATCACAGACACTTGGGAAGTATGTGGTCCCCCTTGACGCACCGGGTGTTGTCCCAAGCGTAAATCATGTGATCGCTGCTCGGAGGCTGGCGGCTGAAATCAACCGGGTGTCCACAATCGCCAGCGATCCCAACCACAACGACTATGACCCAAACCTCTCATCGTTCAACCTGACGGCTTACGCCGTGGGTACCCGGGTTCGGATTGAGGCCAATGTCCCGGGAGACTCTGGGTTCGAGATTCGGTCCCATCATTCTTACTACTATATCGTTGGGATGACGACGAGCCTCTACCAGCCGCCTCGTATGGTTCTGGAAGCTGGAAGCGTAGTTGACAACACGCCTACGGCGTTCCGCACTTTCCGAGGGGGCGCACCCACAGAGCTTCATACTGGAACGTGCAGCTTCCCCTTTGGGGACCGAGCACCCAACGCTTTGGCAACCTACAACGCTTCCCAGCTACACCATACGGACCAAGGCTCTCGGGCTCCCGGTGGCACGGTGGTCATTCCCCTGTACTGCAACCGTGAGGCAGGAGACCTAATGCCTAACGTCATGGAGCGGTATGTAGACGTTGGCCCGTATTCCGAGATTGGCTACGGCCAGTTGACTCCCGATTGGGCGTTGGGCAGCTATGAGTTTGGTTTCGGGGCGGGTGAATCTGAATGGCCGTGGAAGAGGACCACGATGCCAATCGAGAAAGCGGTGCTCCAGGGGGGGATGCTGACAGTGATCAAGATGCTCCCTTGGTATCTTGGCGGGCATATGTGGAACCTCTCGCTGAATGACGCCAGCTTTTCCATGTATATGGGGAACGCCCATACGCCGGTTGTGTGGGGTGGTATCGACTTCGACACTGCCAACTCCAACCCAGGTGGGTTCCAAGGTGAGCAAACCGAACGAGGACAGTTCACGGCTCCATTCCTCAAGCCGGAATACAGCATCGCTTTGGCGTCTTTGTTCCCACGCTTGTCCCGAGTCGGTGGTGGTGTCCGAGACACCTTCACGTCAGGATTGGTAGCAAATGGTGACATTTTCCGCCGCTCTGCTAATGGCACCACAGGGAACGGGCCAGCTTCTTTGAGTGCTGCTGCCATGACAGGGATTGTTGTGGCTCACAACGCCACCAGTCCTCGCCCACCGCTCCGTACCGATGGCGGCCTTATGTTCGGCGCAGAGACATCACCCTCCTATCCCAATGACCAGGATGAGTCTTATGGATATACATCCAGCGGGCAAAGCGGTACGAGTAAGTTCTCTGCAAGGTCACCGGGAACTTGTCCTCATGCGTTTACGATTGCTCTTACTCCGGTCGGGGATCGCTTTGATCCACCAAGAGGCGAAGATGGGCATCGAGTCTCTGTGTCACCTCATGGGATTCATGCGGCCAAAGATCCGGTTTCCGGTCATCTCGTACCCCGGCCCTACTCATGGGATGGGGACCAGCGGCTTCCGTTCCACGGTAGGACTTTGCAGCCCTACACCGACCGACCCTTCAAGGTGGGCAACTGGTTGGATGAGGTACTGAAGGAATACGGGATCGCCACTCCTTCTGGGTCTATGTTGCCGCCCGGTGCCCGAATCTTCCTTGAAGTGGCGACAGGTCCAGGCCCCGGTGTTGTAAACGCCATCGACAAACAATACTGGATGGAAGGCCAAGATGAGTGGGCACGAGTCTCAAGTGGGTGTTGGGTCGGTAGTGTGAAATGTGCCTTTGATGTCGAAACGGCTGATGGCACAGCTTACACAAGAGATGTGAATGTTCTCGGCGATGAGGAGGATCGGTAGCCAATGCGTGTACTTGTTGATCTAACGAGTCATGTGACGGCCCTAACGGGCTCGTTGCCCGACCCCGATCCTGTAACTGGAGTCCCCGGCACCCAACTTGGTGTGTCCGGTATTACTCAAGTTGAAAAGGATGCGGATCTCTATGTCCCCGTTCCTGTGAACGGGAAGTACATCGTTCCTATCCCCGAAGGACTATCGGTCCATGTGGATAAGGACTCTAAAGTGCTTCCTATTGATGGGAAGGATATCTCCAGCAAGGCGTATGCGGAGCTTCTGGCTCGATATCCGATGTATGGGCATATCTACTTCAACCCCTTGCTGACCGTCTCGAACCTTATGGAGATTGATCCGGTCAAGGAGTTTCGGGACAACTCGGTGAAGCCTCCAAGATGGTTCTCCGGTCGCTATCAGACTGGTAGGGCCGTGGAAAACCACCCCCAGAATGGGAACGCTCCCAACTCAACGGCGGTGCTTCCGATCAATGCAACGGTTGATCCGGCACGCCCTGGGATGCTCATTACTGAAGAAATCGACCTCACCCCCTATACCGGGGAAGCGGGGACGGACGAGTTCATGGCTTATTGGAGGATTTACGTCTTCGATACGAGCCATGACATTTCGGGAGGGTTGTTCGGACAGCACGCAGGGGTCAACGAACCCGCTATTCGTTCAATCATCGAGATAGATCAAGAACCTGAAGGGTTCACAACGTATTTGACGATTGACGATGGAGTGAACTGGTTTGAAGTTGGAAGGTTGGAACCCATCTCGTTTTGTTGCAAGGTTACCAAGGTACGCCTCGCTTTCCGAAACGACTCCCCAACCAAAATCCATGTGGCTTCATTTGCCTTTATGTTTTGATATGAGTGGCGGGAAACATGGCTGAAGATTTCGGAAATGGCGCAAGTCGCACACTCTCTGCACTAATGAGGCAGTTTTCTGCCGTTGTATGGCAGAAGGGTAAGCCGCCGCTGGATTCGGAACTCAACTTGATGAGTCAAGTTGAGGCCGAACGACTGCGGCAAACTGTCAAATCTGTGATGCACAGTGGATGGTTGATTGATCCGACGAGGACCAAGATTGACTTCAGTTGCTCTAAAGACTGGAGCAACTACTTCGTCTTCGGTAAGCAGAAGTCAGGAGAAAAGGAACCTCTCCTGTTTGCTAACGTCAATGGATGGGTCATTCCCGTTGCTGGCACTTTCACCGAGACTGAAGAAGAGAAGACAAACCGCATCCGTCTGAACCCGCCACCCGCAACAGACAGCCGGGTGGATTTGGTGTTCTTGGAGGCTTGGCAGACCCTTGTCGCCCCCAACCCGAGCGAGGCCAACAAGCCCGCCGTGGATAAGGTCTGGAAGTACGGCAACGTCGAGTACGGCGGGTCGAATATCGAAGACGATCTGGAAGACCCGACTATTGGGTTCGAGACCTCCGAAAGATGTCAGATTCAATACCGCATCCGTGTCTATGGATCGGGTGCAGGTCTTGGTGCTGGTGTAGCTCTCGATAAGTATCCAGACGGTCTGGGAGACCTCAACATTCTTGGTCAAGGTACACAGGACGCTCCTGTGGCTGGTTCCTCCTTCGCTAATGTGCGGGAGAAGTTGGATGACCCATCGCTTTGGCGTGCCGGTGACGGCGACCCAAACAATGCCTTGGGGACAATCGACGGCTACGTCTATGCTATCCCCCTCTGTGCAATCTTCCGGCGTAACACTAATACCTTTGTGGCTGTGACTTCGGCAGGGAACCCAAACCAGAACGGTGCCCTTGATCGAAACCCATCTACGGGACAGCTTGCGGACCCCCGAGAAGGGGCCAAGGCTCTTGCAGTTCCGACTTTGTTGGACAACCTGCTGGCCGATTCCTTGGGGACAGTACAAGTAACTGGTCTCATTGGATCTGGGTTTGATGACACGTTGCATCTCCCCGAGGGTCTTTTCCTTCAGGTTGAAGATGAGATCATCGGGATTTCAGAAGTAGACGTTACTACGACCCCCCCGACCATTACGTTAGAAGACCGTGGCCGTTACGGAACCCACGCCACGACGCATTTAGCGGGCTCACCGATTCAGTTCTTCAGTGTCCGACCTGATGGGTTGTTCGCTGATGAGGTTCATCCAACTGATATCTTGGATCTCCGACGAGCCGTGACTCCCGGCGAGTGGGATTACCACCGTCTTCTTGAACACAACATCGCCGCCCTGGCGAAGAATGACCTGCACTCCACCCATAAGAGGTCGGCTGCGGGAGATACCGAGGGTCCAGTCGTTGCCGAAGTCAGCTACATGCTGGCGGACGGGTCCACAGATGTTCCAAACCATACAGAGGGCTTGGACGGTCCAGACGGCACCCGAATCATCTTCTCCGATGCTTGCAGTGTGCAACAGCAGGTGACGTTGCTTCTCGATAATGATGCCACGCTCACCCAAGGTGCAGTCAATGATGAGTTCGACTCCAATGTTGGTTGGGATGTAGCACCAGACTTCAAGCCGAGCGGCTGGGTCAATAACGAGGGCAGCACCGGCTCTTGGACCAACGGATCAGTCATCTTCCTCCATATTGGGGGCGAAGACGGTAGCGGAGGCGCACGGGCGTCATTCCGTTCTGGGTCCGACAAGAAGGTGCGGTTCGTCACTCCCAAGGAACATTGGAAGACGGGCTACCCTACGGTAAACCCTCTGAACGGCAACCAATACCCCGTCACAGTGCAGTTCTTGGGGGCACCGGCTCACCAGCCGATGGCTCTCTATGAGCAAGACGTGGACGCCCACGCACTCAAGAAGCACCCGGGTCCGATGTACCCCTATCGACGGCTCAACTTCGAGTCCCCTTTCATCGTGTTGGGTGGTCTGCTTGATTCATCTTTACGCATGACTGGTCTGGCCGTTGCGACCAAGTACACCGCTATTGCACAGGCGGAGGGCTTCTGTGAGATCCAAGTTGATGTGAACTTCGACACCGAAGGGGTGTACCACACTACGGAACACGGACAGTTCGAGAACGACCCCTCCACGGTTTCTGCCCCACTCTTGCGGGGTAGCCGAACGCTATACGGCATGTTGACAGACGAGGGGAGAGACCGCACAGGCAAGTCTTCCGAAGTCTATGTAGTGCTTTATGGGGACAATGCGTCAGGGGGTCGAGTCAACAATGGCTGCTTCCGAGTCATTGGGGCCGGGACAGCCGGATACACGGAGCACTCTGCTGATGATGCCTACTCTATTGTAGTGGCCCCTCTTGATCCAGAGTTCACTACGTTCGACACCACCACGGGCGGTGTTGTCACTGCCGAGTTCCGTTCCCAGTACACCAATGCCGAAGACGGTAATGGACTGACAACCGGAGACCCTGCTCTTTGTATCGTATTGACCGACCTTGGCGGGTTGGCCGACCATCCTTGGAACAAGGCTCTTCTTGACGATACTGTTGGGGACTTTGATTATTCGTTCCCAATCGACGCAGCAAGTGGTCTGGTGAAGATCGACGCCAAGCTCGTTCTATCGACTACGCTGCTTTATCACCCGGGACGTGGAGCTATGGCTCGCTTGCCGGATAGCCTCACCCGGTTCTCGCTAACAAACGCTGATAGCACCTACCTACGACAGTCTCCTGGGGCGCTTGACACCACTTTCTCTGCGGCGTCTGGAACCCCAGGGAGCGAAACCTTCTTCGATCCAGTTCATGTCCAGCTTTGGAATCGTTTGCCGTCTTTGGGTTGGGATGCTCCCGTTGCTCCTGGCTACGGTGGCCGCATTGTTGCGAACACAGAGCAGGATCGAGACAACGAGTTGTTCATCGACCGTGGCAGTAAGACGGTAGTCTTCCGTCCGTACCGTTACCGTCAAATGACGTTGAACGGTATTACGGTTGGTCTGAACACTACTGTTGATCCCTGTGGTGGGGCAGTGGTTGAAGTGGGGCTGGACGGTAACTACCTCTACCCAGACACTACTCCCAAGGACGCCCACGAACTGTTCACAGGTAGCCTCGCTACTGGCAAGAGAATGGGGTTCCCCATTCCCACAGAGGCCATGCCTCGGTTTGGTCGCCAGGACATCCCTTACTTCCAAGACATCACAGGGAATGGGTCGGGGACTTTCCTTGCGGGCATCAACCATATGTTCTGCGATTCGACCACGTTGAACAACGAGGTCTTCAAGATCATCGGTGGAGAGGACAACGAATCGAGTGGCTCCCAGGTCAAGCCGATATTCTTCCGAACCGGCACCCCCCAGGATTATGGGCACGGCGGCACAGTCATCGGAATAGTGGACAACAAGCCCTACTACGAAGCTCGCAAGGTCTCTGATATCGATGAGTCCACCGAGAAGGGTACGGTTGTTCGCACCAAGTTCCGAACGGTTGTCTCCAGTGATTTTGGTCCCGGTCTTGACGGTATCCAACTGCCGCCGTATCTCGGAGTGGCCCGGTTGTACGGGGTCTACGACTACGATGATTACCAGTCGAAGGGTGGCCGCAGCTTTGAGTCAGATCGTGTGACTCTTGAGAATGACCCGGCTACGAATCTTCTACGCACGGATGCTACCGAGCAAACCTTGTTCATCATGCGGGATGGCGCACTCGATCTCACAGGCGAGACCGGGGACCATACCTATGTGATCCCCTCCAACGTCATCGATGTGACGCTCTCTCCGAAGCACAAGCTCAACGACTCGACCTCCCAAAAGGAGACTTTCAGGGACTTCGAGTACGTGGTTGAGATGACAGTGTTCGGGTTCTCCAAGGAATGGATCAACGGGAACAACTACGTGCTGGCTCGCCGTCACGATGCCCAAGGCAACTTGGTTTCCGATGGGGACAACGAAGAGTTGGAAGACCTCTCGATGGTCTTCCCCTGTGCTGCTTCACTGAACAGCGCAGTGTATTCACTCTACAACCGCACGGTCTACCAGGGTGACCCCTACATGACCCGTGCTGGTGCGGTCCGAACGGTCTCCGACTATGAGCATCGCTACGGACAAGTCTCTGTTGCAAATGCCTACGAGCTTGTTCACCCGATCCAGCAGTTCAACGACCAGGGTGAGGCGCAGGTCCAGCTTCCGAACCCTCGGATGTTTGAAGTCTTGGCCTCTATGGACTTCTACACCACGCTTGGGACAGGTAAGATCGGCGGCCACCTCTATCCAGGCACGTTGTTGGATGTTGGCTACACGGAAGACACCCTGAGTTCTTCTCGAAGAATCCCTGGATCATCCGACGACTCGGCATGGCGAGTTCTGACCCGTGCCTTCACCGAAGGCCAGAAGACCAACAGCAACCGAGCAGAGGCAGAGATTCGGTTCCTTCCCGGCTCTGTTAGTGCGATGGACGGGGCAACGATCACGATCACCGATCTGGACGGCCTCTCCTTTGACTTTACAGCGAGGGCTGCCCTTACTGATGAGGTTGTACTTGGAGAAGACGAGTTCCGTATCGTTACAGGATATCGTCCCCTCGTTTGGACCCAACAGTTGGACTTCCCCGCCCTGCTCCCCGGCGAAAGCACCTCTTTCACTATTGGTGCAGACGGTAGCGGAGAGAACTACGAGACCCACATTCTGAATAACGCAGGACTTCGGTTCGGGAATACCGTAGACATCAATGCGATGACGGGGGCTGATTACCCAGAGAACTTGATAGTCCAGGCGCTCGTTACGAACGATAACGTCCTCAAGGTTACCGCTACCAACTCGGCGGCGATGGCTGTTCGACATCCTTCAGTCAAGGCCCAGCACGCATGGGACGGCACGGATGGGGTGGCCTCTACAGGAAGCGCCCCGGTCACAATCTTGGCGCACACTGCCCACACCAGCACTGCAATCACAGTAGCCGGGGCGGGTCTCAATGATGTGGTTCTGGTCAACATTCACGGGATAGACAGTGATAACGATGACGAATGGGACGGCCCCGTCTCTGGGATCATCGCTGACGGCTATGTCTCTCAAGCGGGTGAGGTGAAGATACGTCTCACGAACACCACGGATGCAGATATCGCATTAGAAGATTCTGCTGTGACTTACGAGATTCGGGTCTTCTTCGCAGACGTGGAAGCCACAACGACTGATCCAGTCGCCCAGAACTTTGTCATTCGGGCTCTCGATACGCATCGGGACGTTGAACTCACAGCCAACCGCTTTGCCATAGCTGTCAATCGACGCACTGGAATGGGGAACGCTATTCAAGCGATGGCCGCTCATGCTGACATGGTTCGGTTGATTGGTGTTCCCACAGGTGCCGAAGGCAACGGCTTGAAGGTAACGACCACCAGGGACAACTCGGGTGCCAACGTGGACGCCGCAAAGACGGTAGCGAGACTGTTTCAGATCGTTGTACCGCACTCCAACAACCTGCCCATTGATTCGTTCCTGGGGGCGGTGTTTACATCAGCCTATTTCCGAGGTGGTGCAGACATCCCTATGAACGCCGGGGACGGCACCAGTCAGATGGGTCTGACTGGAATGACGGACCGGTTCCCCTTGGGGATCTTGCTGCAAGACAGTGATTTCGTGTGCGAGAATCCGCTGAACGACCAAGCTACGGCGATGAAGACCAGTCCTTCGGGGTTACGTCCGATTCAGACCATGCTTCCTTTGTCGGAACGTGGTGAAGAACACGACCGATTCATGGGTGAGCCGGGTGAGATGGTCAGCATGTCAGACGGCTCTATCTTGGTTTACACGCCGTTCCATGATGCCAACCGTCCGACAGGCACCCACAACTACCGTGTCTATCGTGGTGGCGGGGCCGTGATGGCGATGTCAGGCAAGAACCCAGGTGGCCCGGTGGATTGGGTCAGTGAGTCTCTGATCGCCCCCCTGAAGCCCGTTCTGAAGGCCGGAGCACTGTGTTGCAAGGCTATGTTGGTTCGGAACTTCGTGGAAGCCGCTTTTGCCGACCCAATGGAGGTCTCGGCGGGTGACGAGATCCAGATGATTATGATCACTCATGGCGTCCTTGGATCGGGGAACACCCAGAACAACGGCGTGATGATTGCTGGCACAATCAGTCCCACTGGTTATGGTGAAGGCTATGCTGCCGCAGACCGGTATCGTATCGACGGTAAGCCCATGATGGGCTCTGCCCACTCCAGGGCACATCGTCCGTTCGATGCTGTTGAGCCAGTGCCGCTCATTACTGATAACGATCCTATCGAGTAGGAAGAATATGCCTTTCGTAAGCAGAGCCGAAATCGACCAGAAGGTGCTTGTTGCATCAATGGACACGTATAGGCAACGACTACGGCAAGCACTCCTTGATCCTGCCCTCACTGGTGACCAGCGGCAGAACATCAAAGAACGGCTCACTAATCTTGGACAGCCCAAGGTTTACCGTGAAGATACACCACCACCACCCGGCGCTATCGAACTACCAGTAGATAACGAAATCTGATTCGTTCGGTAGAGTACCCCGGCTAATACGACGATACTGTAAGGAGATCGACTATGTTGAAGCATTATCTGGTAGCTACCGTTGCTGCTTTTCTTTTGATCACAGCCGTTCCGGCATCTGCCGAAACCCCAACTAATACCGGCAATACTGCTGTTGCCACCACCACTGCCACCACCGGCAATACTGCCGAAACGGTGACAACTGCGGGCACCAACACTGCCAAGACGGTGACGACAGAAGCAACGGGCACAGCAGGCACAGTGGCTACTGGTGAAGAAGCCAAGCCTGACGCCACGTTTGAGGCTACGGGAGAGGGCCTGGAAGGTCAGCTTTCCGATGAGCAGATGACTCAGGCCGTTGACGCCATGATCCAAGCAGTGGGAGATGAAGCAGGACCATTCGCGTTCCTGGCTCTTCTCTGCATGTTCATAGGGACACTCCTGAAGAACATGGTGCTGCCCCGAGTGAACATGGACAAGAAGTGGACCCCAGTCGCTACGATGGGTGTGTCTTGTCTTGCTGCTGTTGGCTATTGCATGTGGGCGGGTGTTCCGGTGCTGGAAGCCTTACCGACCGTGGCTCTCGCTGTGGCAACCGCCGTTGGCGGCTACGAGATGGTCGTGAAGCACGTCATGGCGCTCGTCAAGTCAGACAAAGAGGCTGAAGCCTAATACAACTCGACCCCGCTCTCTGCCCCCAGGGTAGCAGCGAAAAAAGCCCCTTACCGGTTCGCCGGTAAGGGGCTTTTTAGTTCTAACTGTCGTCTTGTTTTCGCTGATAAGACTTGCGGTGGAAGACCGCTTGGGATGCGTGTTCACGGTGCGGCTGGTGATTCCGGTCTTCTGGGATTTCCAGGGTGTACCGCATCTTCCGCTTACCCCCAACCGCTGCAAGGAGCGTTCGTAACGCATCTGCGTGGGAACCCCCTCGACCGATGACTTTGCCTACGTCTCTGGGATCTACTGTGAGTTCGAGAATACAGGTGCGTGACCCAACGACTTCCAGACACGATACTTGGTCTGGATAATCTACGATCTCTCGGATTACCACTTCAACTAACTGCGGCACATCCATGACGGTCTCTCCGTTACATTTTGATTATGATACAGCAAATCCAAGGATTGGAAATGCTGTTGGAGGCGGGGGGTATGGAACTTTGATTAGAGCCAAGGCCGCTCTCTCCAGATACGACGGTAACTTCTCATTTGGTGGCGGGCGTACCTGCGGGCACCTTCACCGCTGCCATTATAGATCCTAAAGGCTTCTTGAGTATCGCCTCGGCTGCGTTTGTTGCACCGCCAGAGGATATAAGCCGCCGCACGTAGGTTGGTGAGGGGTTTCCACAGATCTTCCTTGGAGGAAATGCCAAGCTCCTTCTTGAGTGTTTCAAGCCACACTCGGGGGTAGATCTGGGTTAGCCCAATCTCCCCGACTTTACCAAAAGCCTTCTGTGAGCACTTCGATTCTCGGTACACAGTCAAAGCAAGAGCTTTCGGGTTGATGTCATATTCCCCGGCAGCTTGAAGAATCAAGCTGTCGAAGTTTTCGGGTGGTTGGATCTTGCAGTGTTCCGAGAAGCGTTCCTCGACTATTTCCCCGGCAACCTCCAGACAATCGTCTGCTTCATCACCTCCGCAGCACATTGTCGTGACGCAACAATCGGGGCACTTGGCACAGTTGTCGAGGATGTACCTCTCATGCCATGAGAGGTCTTCCCAAGAAGGATCACTTATGTCCTGCGTGGAGACCTCGGTAGCCTCGACCGACACTTCACTTGGGAAGTAGTATTCCGGTTCCTCAACTCCGAGACTGATCGTGTACTCGCCAACATTGGAGAGTCCAGCGGTCCCACCACCGGGTTGGTGATAAGCGTTGTTGGTGTCACCCGCATCAGCGTTACCGGCACACGCATACAATAGGAACGAGAGGCATAGCGATATAGTTCTCATCAGACTTCTCCGTGCAGCTTCCTTCAGACCCCAACCATACTCACTGGAGTTCAGAAGTTACCTACCACCTGCTATTGAAGGAAAACCTGGGAAGCCCTTATGCGAGCCCCTCTTTACGAAGAGCCGCACGAAAATCTGCATCGGAGCGGGCTTCTTGACGGGTGCGGAGTCCGTAGTCACGGGGGCGAGCCCGTTGTGAACCTTGGGAGTTCCATCGCTGACCTTTACGGAATCGACCCGCTTGCTGATCGCAAGCACAGGTGACCAGATCACGGGGCGAAACCCCCGGCACCCAATCACGGTTGAAAGCACCATCCTCCCCGACTCGACGGACGTGGATAGCCAGATGTTTACGCCACTCACGAAGAGTACGCTCTCGTTCCAATGCTGCACGACGCATGGCGTCTTCTCCTATCATTTCCAGAACGGCGAACCGTTCAAGGGCTTGGGGGTCGATGCCCACGGGCGGCACCTTGATTTTTGACGGAAGCAGCCCACCTGCTCCCTAAACCATGCACATACGTTGGTGTTCTCCTACGTGTTGAGGTTCGAGGTTATCTCCGCCTCTCACAACGTCTACCCCCGGTATCCGAAAGGTAACAATAAATCATAAAACCCAATGATTTCAAGGACTTACGAAAGTTTGTTACCTTTCGATCCGTCAGGGTAGACGTTGTGAGAGCGATGGCATGGACGAAGCTGGGTGTAAGCCCCGCAGGGAACGTAAGTCGGGATGCCCGAAGTGCCGTCACCTCTCTTACACAGCCCCGGTTACTTTTCGGTACCCGGGGGTAGACGAAATGAGGGTAGTCCGATTCGGTCGGAAACAGGGTCCAGAGCGAAGCCACCACCGAGAGGTCTGGGGCCGAGTGTTGACGGACAGGGAGAGAGTAGGCCGCTCCCAACTACCATCATTTTCCTCGTTACCTTTCGAGAGGCGAGGGTAGACGAGGCAGGACACACAGCGAGAGGAAACAGAACATGGGTTCATCAGACCACATCAAAGTTGCGGACCTTCACGGGATGCCCGTGCCAGACTTTTTCACCACCTGCTATTCGCTGACGGCGAGTCACTGCTGCGTGTGTGCAACCCCTCTCCGAGATGCCTTGAGCGTCCAGCTAATGATCGGCCCTACCTGCCGTAAGCGGTACGGCTACCTCGATCTCCCCGAGAACCCCAACATGCCCGTGGCGTTGGGTCTGGTCGCTGCGTTGGAGCAGCAGGACAACATCAAGCCGATGGTGGTCCGCTACCTGCTCGCCAACCGGGACGACCCCCGAATGATGTGCAACATCTTGACGGCGTTCGCCAGCGTCCACTACTCCGACAAGACGTTGGTCTTGGCGGCTTCCCCCATCATCCGTGCGCTCGGTTACCCGAAGCTCGCTGAAAAGCTGGAGTGGGACCGCAGCGTGGTCCAGATCCGCAAGGATTGGGCAGCGAAGCGCATCGAAGTCTACACCCCCTACAACCGCCAGTTCGTTGTGGACCTCCACAAGCTGACTGGACAGTCTGCCGAGAAGGTCTACAACGAGCGCAAGGACCGCAGCGGCAACGTCCGTCAGGGCAAGTTCAAGTGCTGGTCTATACCGGAGCGATTCGAGGCCGATCTCATGGCCCTGATTCGGGGCTACTACGAGGGCGAGGCCATTTATGACGGTGAGGGCGTGAGCGTCATCCCCGGCCCCACAGATGCCGAGAAGGCTGTCGCCGTGAAGGTGAAGGTCTCCCTGGCTTCCCAGGTTCGCATCGAGCCTGGAAGTACCTCCCGTGCCCGAGTGGCCGTGTTCAGCCCGCCCCCGTGGGAAGACGAGGCGTGCAAGGCGTTCGTGGACGGTGTTCGGAACATCCGTGGTCGCTCGTTCGACCGTGACCGCAAGTGCTGGACGGTTCCTGCCGCTGCCTTGCAGCGAGTCGAAGACTTGAAGGCCCAACATTTCGGAGCCGAGTAAGCCAGTTACTTTCTCGGAGTAAGCCAGTTACTTTCCAACCCCCGAGGGTAAACGTCGCAGAGGAAGGAATAGCACTATGTCATACTACACCATCCAAGCAGCAGCAGAGGCCGCAAGACTGGGTATCCCCTGGAAGGTCCGTCTGGAATACACGGGCTACAACGACAAAAACGCCAGCGGCAACAGCTACAAGTTCTGGGAGGCCAACGGCGTTCCAGGCTCTACGGCTGTCACCATTCGCTACGGGCGCATCGGCTCGGCAGGGCGACCGCTCCAGAAGGATTGGAGCTACTTCGTTGAGAAGTTTCCCGAGAAGCAGGCCAAGGGGTACGACTATGATTCCCGTACCCAAAGTGCCGTGGATCAGCCCGAGGCTACGCCCGTCACGACTCTGGCAGACGGCACGATCTCCGAGATTGAGGTCAGCCAAGTGGTCGCATCGACCTTCGGCGCAGGCCCCTACGGTCAGATCCGCAGCGTTCTCCGCTCGGTGATGAGCGGTACGGAGTGCTGGTCGGCCTATGACGAACACGGCACCCTCATCATGCAGTTGCCCGAGGCTGGCGTGGAAACCATCAAGGAAGCGGTACTGGCAGTATGAGCAAGCAAGTTACCAGCCTCGCAGCCAAGCTCACCCAGGCACGGGACGCCTACTACAACGGCAAGCCCATCATGTCTGACCTTGAGTTTGACGTGATGGAAGACAAGCTGCGTAAGCTCGATCCAGGCCACGCCTTTTTCTCCAAGGTCGGCGCTGCTCCTGTGAGCGGTTGGTCCAAGGTCACGCACAAGATCCCCATGACCAGCTTGAACAAGGCCCAAGACGCCGACGATATGCGAACGTGGGGTAACGGTCGCACTGGCTACATCGCTGCCGGGGAGTTCATCTGGATTGAAAAGCTGGACGGGATCTCGATCTCACTCCGCTACGACAAGGGCATCCTGACCCAAGCTGTGACCCGTGGTGATGGCTCTGTGGGCGAAGACATTACCCGCAACGTCAAGCTAATGAAGGGTCTCCCGAGTCAACTCGCTGTTGATCCATCATGGTCAGGCTACGTTCGTGGCGAGATTGTCTGCCTCCGGTCTGACTTCGATGCTCACTTTCCCGGTGAGTCCAACCCTCGCAACACGGCTTCCGGTACTGCCAAGCGTCAGTCCGATCCACGTCCATGCGCTCACCTGACGGTGATGCCGTTCCAGTGCCTTCCAGACACGGGAATGTACGCCACCAAGAAGGGTGAGCTTACTGCCCTGCAATCCTTGGGGTTCACCCATACCCCTCAATGGTGGACAAGGGACTCCCTCACAGCCATCTTCGACACTTACAACGAGTATGTGGCTACGAGGCGGGACAATCTGGACTACGAGATCGATGGGCTGGTGGTCAGCCTCAACGACAACCAGAAGTGGGAAGATGCCGGGGAGAAAAACCATCGCCCCGCAGGATCAATCGCCTTCAAGTTTCCCCATGAGTCAGCCACAACCCGGCTCCAAGATATCATCTGGCAGGTCGGCAACTCCGGTCGTGTGACCCCCGTGGCCGAGTTTGATTCGGTGCCACTGGCAGGGGCCAACGTCCGTCGAGCGAGCCTCCACAACATCAGCAACATCGGACGCATCGCAAGCGAGGCAGGACACACGGCACTGCGGAAGGGTGATCTGATCATGGTCAGCCGCCGCAACGACGTGATTCCATACGTCGAAGCCCTCGTCACGCCCAAGACAAGCGGTGCTTTGTTGTCTGTACCTCCCACCGACTGCCCGTGCTGCGGCACGGCGTTGCAGATGGACGGTGAGTATCTGGTCTGCAACGGCACGATGTGTTCGGCCCAGGTGTCGGGCAGCATCAAGCGTTGGGTCAAGAAGGTCGGCATCCTCGATTGGGGGACCAGCGTGATTGACGTTCTGGTGGACTCTGAACTCATCAAAGATCCAGCAGACCTCTACAAGCTCGACGAAACCACTCTCTCGGCTGTCCAACTTTCGGGTCGGCGGGTCGGCTCTGGTGCCAAGACCATGCTCGCCAACCTCCACGCCAAGACCGATCTCCCCGTGAACGTGGTGGTCGGCTCGCTCGGCATCGACCTCATGGGTCGGTCAATGGTCAAGAAGCTGGTTGACGCTGGCTACGACACCCTGGACGCTCTGGCGACCGCTACGGTCCAAGAGTTTGCTTCGGTGCCCGGTATGGGTCAGACGAAGGCAGAAGCCTTCCATAGTGGCTTCCACTTCCGCTCTGGTCTCATCAGCAAGCTGGTGATGAACGGTATCACCATCAAGGCTCCCTCTACTGGCTTCCTCAAGGGCATGACAGTCTGCATGACAGGCTTCCGTGACGCTGCGATGCACGATGCGATTGAAGCCGCAGGCGGGACCATAAAGTCGAGCGTTGTTCGTGACCTCGATTACTTGGTCGCCAAAGACCCAAGCTCTACAAGCGGTAAGGCCAAGAAGGCCCGTGATCAACTCACACACATCGTCAGCATCGAAGATATGCAAAGCCTCTTGAGCTAATGGCTCGCAGGTTCGCCCGCTTTGATCTTGGCGGGACGACCGTATTCTTCATGGGCAAAGTTTCACCCCAAAGTTTGCCCCTCAAACATTGAAAAACGCACTACTTCCAAGCATTTACGCTGGGTCTCTCAAATCGAAGTTATTGACGGAGCCCCTCGAACGTGATAGGGTGGTGTATGGGGTTAGGTTAGCTAACTCCCCGAAGAACCTGGGTTTTTCGGTCTTGAGCTTGATTCCGGTTCGGTCGGGGTCGTAACTATGTAAACATTGAGGAAACAATGGGAAACAAACACGTCGAAGTCGATCTGAAAGGATTGGCGAAACTGCTCGAACGAAAGGGTCTGCACTGGCTGGCTCTTGAACTGCTCCAGAACGCTCTGGACACAAAGACCACCGTTATCGATCTCACGATGACGGCGATCCCCAACCGCCCGATGGTGGAGTTGGTGATCACGGATGAAGATCCAGATGGGTTCCTCGACCTGTCTCACGCCTACACGCTCTTCGCCGAGTCTACGAAGAAGGACGACCCCGAGCTTCGTGGTCGGTTCAACTTCGGAGAGAAGTTGGTCCTCGCATATGCACTTGCGTATGGGGGAGAGGTGGAGATCTCCACGACCAAGGGAACGATCCTGTTCGATGATAGTGGACGGCACTCCAAGCGCCTCAAGCGTTCCGAAGGTAGCCAAGTCCGAGTCATCGCCAAGCTGACCCGAAGCCAGATGGCCGAGGTCGAGGCAGCGATCCTCTCGATCATCCCTCCCGCCGCCGTCGTGGTCACGTACAACGGGAAGCCACTCCAGACCCGTGTCCCGGTTCGGACCTTCACTGCGACCTTGCCTACGGTGAAGTCAGACAACGAGGGCATCCTACGTCCCACGAAGCGGAAGACCGAGGTCGAGGTCTACGAAGTCGTGGGCGATGAGAAGCCCACGATCTACGAGATGGGCTTGCCCGTCGTGGAACTGCTGGGTGACGACAAGTACCACGTCAACGTGAAGCAGAAGATCCCTCTCAACATGGATCGGGACAACGTGACCCCGGGGTACTTGAAGAATGTGCGTGTCGAAGTGATGAACGCCACCCATGATCTACTCGACAAAGAAGAGGCCGCATCAACCTGGGCTACGGAAGCTCTCGGTGACGACCGGATTGGGCAAGCCGCTGTCTCGTCAATCTTGGACCAACGCTTTGGAGAGAAGCGGGTTATCGCTGACCCCTCCGACCCCGAGGCTACCAAGGAAGCTGCCCGTGATGGCTGGACAGTCATCCCTGGAGGCACCTTTGGCGGGAAGCAGTGGGGCAACATCAAGCAGAACACCAGCCGAGGCGGAACCCGCCCTGCTGGTCGTGTGACTGGCACGTCCTTTGGGACATTCAGTGCTGCCCGAAACCCTGTTCTGGACCCAAGCAAGTACACCGATGGGATGAAGGAGTTGATCCCGTACATCATTCAAGTGGGCTTCCTGCTTACGGGTGGGGACATCGACGTGATCATCACGGATGATCGGGCTTGGGGTCATTCGGCCAACTACGAGGGCAGCGTGCTGACCCTCAACCTTGTTCGGAACGGACACAGCTTTTTCAACGACAAGACCCCCGCAGGGTTCGTCCGAGTCAACTCGCTGTTGATCCATGAGTTCGCAACCCACGTCACCCGGGACCGACTCTCCAGCCAGTACCATTCGACCCTCGCTACCTATGGAGCCAAGCTCGCCGTGGCGGTAGCCACCATCGGCGCAGACCTTACGGACGCTTGGAACCTGGGCACGGGTTCCACTGCGGTCGATTGGGACGCCCCTATTTAGAGTCAGGGGCGGTCAAGGGGCAGTGGACAGGGTAAGGTGTTCTCCCATCACGGAGTTTACCGTGCCCTCCGCTGGCCTCGACCTTTTCCTCAAGTCCCCTCACTTCAAGCTCCGTATCACCGAAGCCGACAGCTACGCCCAGGAGGTTGGAAGAAACCCGTGGGCGGTTCGTGTCGCCTGGGTCTCTTTGACTGAAGGTCCGTTGGTGGCTCGCCGCTACCTCAAGAAGCGACGGGCTTACCAAGACACAGCCCCGTACCAGATGTACTGCCGCCTCATCGATGAAGGGATCTTCTCGGAAGACCCTCAAGGGGTCTACTATGAGTCTGCTCCAAAGTGGGAAGACGACGCTGGCACGATGGCATGGTTCAACACCATCATTCTGATTGCAGAAGGCATGGAGGTGCCACAAGACTTCCCTCGGCGGTAGCCTATCTATCGACCACTGTTTGTGGAACTGTGGAGGTAAGTCTGTGCAAAGGATCAAGCTCATACGATACGGCACTCTGACCGTCACCCCCGATACCAGGGATGTCCTTGAAGCTCTTGGCAACAAGGCCACAGAGGTAGGGTGGCGAGTTGGGTTTGATCCGAGCCCGTGGGCAGAGGATGACGGAGCGCCCCGGTATCTTTCCCTCTCCCCCGCAGGCAGAGGCTTCAAGATCGAAGCCCTGCATGACCAGATCACAGCGCCCACAGCCTGTCTGGCGGCTCTCTGGAGCATGACCGTCCCACTCGGGTTGACTCCGTGGAACCGCTATCCGGTCCCCGGTCACAAGGACCACCAGTTCCACAACTTCGGGCCGTGGAAGCCTCTTATGGACCGCCTCTTGGCAGAAGGTCGTGGACACCTCGCATGGCCGTCCGTCTGTTGTGCTGCCCAAGTAGATGCCGGGATATGGAAAGGCGACAAGACCGTGGAACGCTTTGTTCAAGCGCAGCTACATCGGATTGGGTACAACGTCGGACCAGTCGATGGGATCATCGGTCCCCGTACAGCACAGGCTATCGAGACGATGGGCTTGTCTGGCATCCCTCTCAAACAGATTGCCGAAACTCTGGTTGACCGGGAGCCCCCCACCCCTTCCAAGCGGGATTCTTCTACCGGGCACATCGTTGTCCCGGGTCGTTCACTTTCCGTAGCGAGCTTCGGGGATGTACGGACGGTACAGACCAACAACGGAGTCAGCTTGGATGTTCGTGGGCGGGGTCGAGTTGTTGTAGATATCGGGGGGAGTCGATGATTGACCACCTATCATCCCTCTGGTCCAGACTCACGGGCAAGCCCCCCAAGATCCCTGAACCTGTGGATACTCCCAGCGCCGAGAAGATCCTCAAGAAAGTTGGGACCGAGATGCACAAGAAGCTGCACTCGACCTACGCTTCCTTGGCTCTGGCGTACATCGTAGAGGAATGTCAGAAGAAGGACTTTGAGACACCCCAGATTGCTTACTTGCTGTGGGTTCTCTACAAGTCGCAGAAGACATGGCCCACCGTAGATCGACACCAAAAGCGGTGTTTGGTTTTCTTCCTCAATCTCATCGTGAGGGCAGGGAAACTTCCCAACTACAAAACCGTGATAGAACCCCAAGATGGGGAGACCGAACTTCAGATCAATGAGATCATCAAGACACTGGCGAAACGCTCAATAGACCTAAAGCAGATAGTTTTCAGTGGGTTAGTAGATATCTTGAAGAAGTACCAGAAGGAGTGGACGAGCCTTCATTCAGAGACCGCCTCCAAAGATATGCTCGGATATTTCTCGTACTCTTTCGGGGATCAGGCGAAGAATCGTTGGACCTTGTGGGGTGGTGAACCCGGGGATACTCTGCGACAGTATGCTCTCTTGAACTATTGACGGGGGTAGATTCTCTTCGTGGCCGGGTAGATGCGGTAAGGAGGGAACTATGGACGACGACAATCTGGAGGCCGTACATAAAAGGCTGAAAGGACTGCGGGAACGCACGGACCTTTCCCTCCGATCCACGTCCCATTTGAAGGACACCTTCACGGGGTTCGACGGTCAAGAGCACCCTCTGAAACTCCGGTACTATCAAATCCAAGGGTTGCTCCACCTTGTCGCTATGAAGCGGTTTCTGTTGGGGGACGACACCGGACTCGGGAAGACGCTCCAAGCCATCGCCGCCCTCTGTTATCTGTGGGAGAAGAACCCCAACCAGAAGGCCATCGTTCTGACCAACAAGTCTGCTGTTGAACAGTGGGCCGGTGAGTTTGATAAGTTCACCACGGGCGTCAAGGCCATCATCTGCAAGGGCACCCCGGCCCAGCGCAAGAAAGCCTACGATCTATTCGAGGCAACACTCGGTCCGACCGTCTTGATCATGGGCTATCGGTCAGCGGTTAGAGACATAGGGCTTCTCCAAAGCTGGACAGACTTCATCTTCATTACAGATGAGGCAACCGCCTACAAGACCCCCACCACACAGATTCATCAGGTCGTTCGGCACCTCTCCCAGAACGCTGCTCGGACGTGGGCTCTCACGGCCACACTCATCAAGAACCACTTGATCGAGGGGTGGGGTATCTATCGGGTGGTGGTGCCTGGGTTGTTTGAGAGCACCAAAAACAAGTTCATGGTCAACTACTGCATCATTCGGATGCAGAAGATCCCACGCAGCAACCGACAGATTCCGGTAATCGTGGGCTACCGAAAAACCGATATTGAACGCTTCAAGACCCGCATCGATGCGTATTTCCTTGGACGCCCGAAGTTCACCGTAGCCAGCGATCTACCTGTACTCACACGCAAGGTGATCAAGGTGGACATGACCAGGGCTCAAAACCTCAAGTATCAAGAAGCCCTATCGGGGCTGTTGGAGGTTGGGACTGGTCCTGACGCAGACCTCAAGGAGACCACCAAGCTCACGCAGATCATCTACTGCCAACAGATTGCTAATCACCTGGGGTTGATCGGCTGCGAAGGGGAGTCTTCCAAGCTCGATGCGCTCATCGAGCTTGTCAAAGAAGGGGACTTTGCCGATGAAAAGGTCATCGTGTTTTCTCGGTTTAGGAAGATGATCGACATCATCTGCCCTGCTCTGGAGAAGGCAGGTATCGGGTACGCTCGTATCACGGGTAGCGAGACCGAGACCCAACGCAAAGTGGGGCAAGACGCCTTCCAGACCCAGGATTCGGACACTCGGGTTATGTGCATTACGACAGCCGGGACCGAGGCGGTCAACCTGCAAGCCGCCAAAGCTGTTGTCTTCTTCGACTCCCCTTGGAGTGGTGGAGACTACATCCAAAGCGTTGGACGGATGATCCGTATCGGCTCCATCCATGATCGTTGCTATGCCATACACCTCATCGCCAATGGCTCTGTGGATGAGCGGGTGATGGAGGTCTTGCACAGGAAGATGAAGCTGATTGAAGCTGTTATTGGCAAACGCATCCAAGGTGAGGATGATGACGATGTTGAGATTATGGCCGACAACGACATCTCCGATATCTTCGATCTGCTTCAAGCAGACGCACGGGGGTCTTGATGGGGGAAACACATCCTTACCCGGGGGGTGACGGGAAACCAGACTGCTCAACTTGTGGCGGAAGGGGTGCAATCTCAATCGAGGGGGCTATCCCTCCTGCGGTACGGCGGTGTCAATGCGTCTTGGTGCGGGACGTACTGGCGAACGTAGAGCAGGGCTGGAAGGGGTTGTCCAAAGCCAGGGTCATAGAAGACAGCGATCTCAAGGGGCTGACTGAACGGAATCTGTTGATCACGGGAGCGGACCGGGTGTTTAGACGCCACCTTCGTCACGTTGCTGTCCGTATGGGACCAGAGTGGAACTTCAAGGTTGTCTCCGATGCAGACCTCATCACGTCTTGGCTGGCTTCCGTAGCCCTCAAGGGTGGTGAGTTATTCGATCCAGATGCCGCTACCGTTTCGACTCGGTACATCACGTTGGTTGATCTAATCGATCCACCTCAACTCCTGGTTATCCGGCTCGGGGTGAAGAAAGCCCGCAACGTAGCGATGTCTGAAGTGTTGTTGGAGACGCTTACCCACCGACACCACAACAACAAGCCCACTTGGATTACAGACCAGCCGGATGATCCTCTCGGGGAGATGCACCGATGTTGGTCCACGGAACTTACTTTGTATATGCAGGAATGGGACCACGTTATTCTGCGACAAGGCTTCGAGAATCTCGCTGCGAAGTCT
>Ga0209403_10000218_pt1 | contig 91651 bp, 63 predicted proteins | sample ArcticOcean_MG_C_8_FD_187440 | JGI IMG/M metagenome (GOLD analysis project Ga0209403, IMG submission 187440) | Marine microbial communities from western Arctic Ocean - ArcticOcean_MG_CB11_86 (SPAdes) (version 2) | ecosystem: Environmental > Aquatic > Marine > Oceanic | place: Arctic Ocean...
CCGAGAAAAATCAACACGTTTGCATATTGATCAAGCATACTAGCAAACCCTTCCAAATGGCCCGTATTGGTGAACAGAGTATTCACAACTCTTTGAAGCTACGTTAAGTTGGGGCGGTAAAATAGCGAATTCTCCCTGGGTATGTCAAGCGAAAAGCATCCAGGCTCTCCAATTGGCCAAAGTGGCCGTGAAATTTAAGCGACTTCTAGAATACCGATGATTCTTCCGGCCCCGTACGCCAACCGAATTGTCCGAACTATCTATATTATTATCAATGTGTTATATGTGTTTATGTTGCGGATATCCAGAACGCCAATCACCTGTCTTAACCAGCGCGTGCGATACTAGACTTTTTTGTACAATATTAATCTTGACAAATAAGTATAGTTTGGTTAATTTAGCTACGGCTTCAGCAACTGTAATACTGTGGTACCATTACCTGAAACAAAACTAATGTCGCAAACAGCGTGACATTGAAAGGAGTGCGGGATGGGTTCCGAAACAGAGGAACTTGAGGAAATTGCGTCAAGAGAGTACAAATACGGCTTTGTGACGGACATCGAACAGGACTCGGCACCGCCGGGGCTCAGTGAAGAAATCATCGCCTTCATCTCCGAAAAGAAACAGGAACCCAACTGGCTTCTGGAATGGCGATTGAAAGCCTATCGCAACTGGTTGAAAATGGATGACCCGACACGTCGTGACAAGAGCCGCTTATGGGCAATGGTCGAGTATCCTGAAATCAACTACCAGGACATCATCTACTACTCTGCACCCAAGAACGCAGAGACTCTTAAATCCCTGGACGAAGTGGACCCCCAGCTCATCGACACCTACAACAAGCTGGGCATTCCACTGGAAGAGCAGAAAATGCTCGCCGGTGTCGCAGTCGACGCCGTATTCGACAGCGTTTCCGTCGCTACGACCTTCAAAGACAAACTGGCGGACCTGGGCATCATCTTCGGTTCCTTTTCCGAAGCCGTACACGAGCACCCGGACCTTATCAAAAAGTATCTGGGTTCTGTGGTCCCGTACAACGACAATTTCTTTGCCGCCCTTAACTCGGCAGTCTTCACAGACGGATCTTTCTGCTACATACCCAAAGGTGTCCGCTGTCCGATGGAACTCTCCACATATTTCCGAATCAATGCGGCGAACACCGGCCAATTCGAGCGGACCCTCATCATTGCCGAGGACAACTCGTACGTGTCCTACCTCGAAGGCTGCACGGCGCCTCAGCGTGACGAGAACCAACTCCACGCGGCCGTAGTCGAACTGGTGGCCCTCGATGGCGCCCAGATCAAATACTCCACCGTACAAAACTGGTATCCCGGCGACGACAATGGTGTAGGTGGAATCTTCAACTTTGTAACCAAGCGCGGGGCGTGCCGGGGCAAAAACTCGAAAATCTCCTGGACGCAGGTGGAAACCGGATCCGCAATCACCTGGAAGTACCCCAGCTGTATTCTTCAGGGTGACAACTCTGTAGGCGAGTTTTATTCAGTCGCCCTCACAAGCGGAATGCAGCAGGCTGACACGGGCACCAAAATGATTCACATCGGAAAAAACACGCGTAGCACCATCATCTCCAAAGGGATCTCGGCGAAGCGGGGGCAGAACACCTACAGAGGCCAGGTCAAGATTCTCAAGGGCGCGACCAACTCGCGAAATTTCACTCAGTGCGATTCGATGCTCATTGGTGACAGCTGCGGCGCCCACACCTTTCCCTATATAGAGGTTCGTAACACAAGCTCCCAGGTGGAGCACGAAGCCTCCACTTCCAAAATCGGTGAAGACCAGATCTTCTACTGCAATCAGCGGGGGATATCAACGGAAGACGCGGTATCGATGATCGTCAATGGATTCTGCAAGGAAGTCCTGGCGGAATTGCCGATGGAATTTGCAGTTGAAGCGCAGAAACTGCTGGGCATCAGCCTCGAGGGTAGCGTCGGGTAGAGGCAGGGGCAAAGGCAGGACCGTGGACCACAAGGGCAACTGCAAAACCGACGATAGACCGCGGGACCGTAAAGGCAGAGGCAAAGGCGACCACCGACCATAGACGACGGACCACAAGGGCAAAGGCAAAATCGACCACAAGACCACCCAAAGACATTATGCGATTGCTTTTGAATTTGCCGTCTCGCCTTTGACTTTCTGATTTTGTCGTCCGTGGTCTGTCGTCCCTCGTCGCTTTTGACTTCCTGATCTTACCCAGCAAAAACAGACGCAAAATAGATTACGATAGCAAACGCTGAACAAATTTCCAAACAAAGAGGAATCGAATGCTCGAAGTCAAGAATCTACACGCCAGTGTGGAAGGTACAGAAATCCTGCGAGGGATAGATCTCAAGGTGAATGCAGGTGAAGTGCACGCGATAATGGGACCGAACGGGTCGGGTAAAAGTACGCTTGCCCAGGTCATCGCAGGTCATGAGGCGTATGACGTCACCCAGGGCGAAATCTTGTATGAAGGTGAGGATCTTCTCGAGCTGTCCCCGGAAGAGCGCGCTCAGGCGGGTGTCTTCCTGGCCTTTCAGTACCCTGTGGAAATCCCCGGGGTGAACAGCGCATACTTTATGAGAGCCGCACTGAACGAACTCCGGAAGGCGCGCGGACAGGAAGAACTGGACGCCCTGGACTTCCTCACACTGGCCAGAGAAAAACTGAGTCTGGTGGAAATGGACGAGAGCTTCATCAACCGGTCTGTAAATGAAGGATTCTCAGGCGGCGAGAAGAAACGGCACGAAATTTTTCAGATGGCCGTCCTCGAACCAAGACTTGCCGTAATGGACGAAACCGACTCGGGGCTGGACATCGATGCCCTTCGTATTGTGGCCAAAGGTGTGAACTCCCTCCACAGCGAAGACAGAGCGGTTGTGGTGGTCACCCACTACCAGCGCCTGCTCGATTACATTGTGCCTGATTTCGTTCACGTCCTGCTCAATGGCAAAATCGTAAAATCAGGCGGCAAAGAGCTCGCCCACAAACTGGAAGAAAAGGGTTACGACTGGATTCGCCAGGAACACAAGACCGTCACTGCCTAAGGAGGCCAGCGGTAAATGCCACAGAATCAGGATAAATCATCATACTTGTCCGTCTTCAGGGAATTTGAAAGCGGTCTGAACGGGCAGTCTCAAAATCCCGTGCACGGCTTGCGGACCTCGGCCATCAAACAGTTCGAATCTCTTGGATTCCCCACCACGCGGGATGAAGACTGGATTCACACGAACGTTGCTCCGCTCACGAAACTCACCTTCGGTAGACCTTCTGAAACGGACATTGAGGACCTTGCCTCCCCTGTTCCGGATCTCGGTTGTCCGACGCTCGTTTTCGTAAACGGAAAATTCTCTGCCAACCGGTCATCCGCACTCGACACCCTTCCCGAGGGCGTTACCGCAACCAGTCTCCGGGAAGCGATCGACTCCGGCAACAAACAGATCATCGGACACCTGGCACAACACGCACGCTATGACACGAACACATTCACCGCGTTGAACACCGCCTTCATCGATGACGGCGCATTGATCCACGTGCCGGTCGGCAAGATCGTTGAAACACCGATCCATCTTCTGTTCATATCGAGTGGGACACAAACCATCTCGCACCCGCGTGTGCTCCTGGTGGCGGAAGACAACGCACAGGTGACGGTCATCGAAACCTATGTCGGCACAGGCAATTACTTCACCAATTCGGTCACAGAACTGGTCGCCGGAGACAATACGGTGGTGGACCACTACAAACTCGGACTGGAAGACGCCGAGGCCTACCATATTGCCGCAATGCAGACCTGCCAGGGCGCCAACAGCAATGTCTCGACCCATTCCGTATCGTTGGGCGGTCTTCTGGTTCGCAATGAGGTCAACGCGAAATTGGCCGGCGAAGGGTGTGAAGCCACGGTGAACGGATTTTATCTGCTGGAAGAGAATCAGCACCTTGACAATCACACCCTCATCGAGCACGCACAGCCGAACTGCACGAGTCACGAACTCTACAAAGGCATCCTCGGAGGGAGCTCCCAGGGTGTGTTTCGCGGCAAGATCCACGTGCACAAGATTGCGCAGAAAACCGACGCCTTTCAGACGAACCAGAATCTGCTGGTATCGGAAAATGCGAACGCGAACGCCAAACCCCAGCTCGAAATCTATGCCGACGATGTCAAATGCTCGCACGGCGTCACCATTGGACAGCTGGACGAAGACGCCATCTTCTACCTGCGCGCAAGAGGAATAGGCAAAGAGAATGCACGTAACCTCCTGGTACACGCATTCGCCAATGACATCATCAACAGAGTGAAAGTGGACCCCATCCGGAAGCACCTGGAAGGGCTTGTAATGAACAAATTCGGAAACCTCGCGAAAACGGCACTTGATTCATGAGCACAGTCCCCCACATTCTGGTGGACAAACTTTCGTGTCCACTGGTTGACCGTGCAAGTCCTTTCGATCCTTACCGGGTCCGACAGGACTTTCCCGTGCTACAACAGTTCGTTCGCGGCCGCCCACTCGTCTATCTGGACAACGCCGCGACCACGCAGAAACCCCGGGCTGTAATCGGCGCTATAGAAGCCTACTACACCTCGGAGAATGCGAACATTCACCGGGGCGTGCACCACCTCAGCCAGGTGGCGACGGACTCTTACGAAGGCGCACGCGGAAAGGTTCGCCAGTTTCTGAACGCCGCAATGGACCGCGAGATTATTTTTACAAGAGGAACTACCGAAAGCATCAACCTCGTCGCACATTCCTACGGCCGGAAAAACATTGGAGAAGGTGATGAAATCATCATCACTGAAATGGAGCATCACTCCAATATCGTTCCCTGGCAGATGCTCTGTGAGGAAAAGGGTGCGACCCTCCGCTATGTTCCCATTGACGACCAGGGTGACCTGCTGATCGACGAATTGGAAAAGCTCATCACACCCAGGACCCGACTCGTGGCGGTGGTTCACATCTCCAACGCTCTTGGCACGGTCAATCCCATAAAAGAAATTGTGAAGACCGCACACGCTCACGGTGTTCCCGTTCTGGTCGACGGCGCGCAGGCTGTACCCCATATGAAAGTCGACGTTCGGGATCTGGATTGCGATTTCTATACCTTCTCTGGTCACAAAATGTTCGGTCCCACAGGAATCGGCGTCCTCTACGGCAAGAGCGACCTCCTGGAGGCGATGCCCCCCTACGAAGGTGGCGGTAGTATGATCCGGACCGTATCGATGCAAAAATCTACCTATGCCGACCCGCCGAATCGATTCGAGGCGGGCACGCCGCATATCTCCGGAGGAATCGGCCTTGGGGTCGCCATCGACTATCTCAACAGAATCGGTCTGGACAGCGCGGCCGCGTACGAAGCGGAACTGATGGATTATGCCGACGGCGTCCTGCGTGAAATACCTGGACTCAGAATGATCGGCAACGCAAAAAACAAAGTGAGTGTCCTTTCATTCGTAATGGACGCCGCACACCCGCACGACGTAGGCACAATTCTGGACCAGGCGGGCATTGCGGTTCGCGCAGGACACCATTGTGCACAACCCATTATGCAGCACTTCAAAATACCGGCCACGACCCGGGCGGCCACCGCCTTCTACAATACCCGGGAAGACATCGACGCATTGGCCAAGGCGCTACACCACGTCAATGAGGTATTCTCCTAATGTCCGATTTGCGAGAACTGTATCAGCAGGTCATCCTCGACCACAACAAAAGCCCCAGAAACTTCAAGGCACTCGAAGATGCAAACCACTCCTCGGAAGGATTCAATCCGCTCTGTGGCGACCACATCAATATTTACATGAAAATGGACGGAGACAGAATTGCCGACCTCTCCTTTCAGGGATCAGGTTGCGCGATATCCAAAGCCTCTGCTTCACTGATGACCGACGCCCTGAAAGGGAAAACCCGCGAAGAGGCGGAATCCCTTTTCGAGCGGTTTCACGACCTCGTCACCGCTGATATGGATTCGACACCCGACACCTCATCCGTAGGCAAGCTCGCCGTATTCGCTGGCGTCCGGGAATTTCCTGCTCGAATCAAATGTGCAACGCTGGCCTGGCACACCCTGAATGCAGCCCTCAAGGGCAAAGACGAACCCGTCACCACTGAATAGCCACAACCTGCACTGGAGGTAAACCGTGCTCCAAAGACTATTGAATCGATTATACAAAAAAAACAAACCTGAGGACGAATCGACTCCGGAAACAGAAAAGGAAACACCGGCCAATGAACCGTCTGCCTCTATCGAAGCGGATGCGTTGAAGCTGCTCGACGAACGGGATTCGAAACCGGCCACCGCCCCGGTCGCTTCAACTGAAGATGGCGCAACGGCTGATCCTGAGTCGGCACCTGATGAAGACAGCGGTGAACCGATCGATCCTGAGGCAGTAAAAGAAGAGATCATCGCTATTCTCAAAACCGTTTACGACCCGGAGATTCCTCTGAACATCTATGAACTTGGCCTGATCTACGACGTCAAAGTCGAGCCCTCGGGGATGACGGAAGTCATAATGACCCTCACCTCCCCCGCCTGTCCTGCAGCTGGAATCTTGCCAGGGGAGGTCGAAAGCAAAACCAGATCGGTGTCTGGTGTAAAGGACGTGAACCTGGATCTCACCTTCGAACCGCCCTGGACGCCAGACAAGATGTCGGAAGCCGCAAAACTCGAACTTGGACTCCTGTAGCAAACGGAATTTCCTCACGACAGGAAAGAGGGACAGATGAAGTTAAGCACCCAGGAAGAATACGGTCTGCGATGCCTGCTGCAAATGGGTCGCAGGGCCGACCTTTCGGGCGACGGTCTGACGATTTCCGAAATCAGCCAGTTGGAAGGGCTGTCAATCGCCAACGTCGGGAAACTGATGCGCATCCTCCGCCTGGGTGAATTCGTAGAAAGCATTCGCGGTCAGTCCGGCGGATACAAACTTTCGAAATCCACGGACGAGATCGTTGTCGGCGAGGTCCTTGCAGCCCTGGGCGGCAGGCTCTTCAGCGATGGATTCTGCGACACCCATTCGGGTATGGAAAGTTTGTGCACGCATTCGGTCGACTGCTCGATCCGGTCGCTCTGGAACTCGGTGCAGACCGTCATCGACAAGATGCTCAACCGCGTTACCCTGAAAGACCTGATGGGCGGAGAACAGGAAATGCAGAACGGCCTCGAAGAAATGACCGAGGAACTGCTGCAGGTATCCGCCTGATCACCCTGGGAAGAGGACACTGGAATGGGCCTGGAAACCGGACTTGGTGACAACGCGATAACGACTACGCTGGACCGAATGATCAACTGGGCGCGCAAGTCTTCACTTTGGCCAATGCCTTTTGGCACGGCCTGCTGTGCAATCGAAATGATGGCCACGCTATCGGGCCGTTTCGATATGGCGCGCTTCGGCGCCGAAGCCGTTCGGTTCTCACCCCGGCAGGCGGACCTGCTCATCGTATCTGGCCGAATCTCTATCAAAATGATGCCGGTCCTGAAAAAAATCTACGACCAGATGCCGGATCCCAAATGGGTCATCTCGATGGGTGCCTGCGCCTCCTCAGGCGGTGTGTTCAACACGTATACGCTGGTCCAGGGTGTGGATCAGTTCATCCCGGTAGATATCTACGTTCCTGGGTGTCCACCCAGACCGGAAGACCTGCTTTACGCCCTGATGAAGATTCAGGACAAGATCGAAAGGGAGCATCCCACACAAGCGGAAAAGTGGTCACCGCCTGATCTCGGGCAAGCCTCCTGTTGACTTGCTCTGGAAAATGACTAGATTGGTGTTGTCGTCAACCACATCACCTTACATCGAATGTTATCACCGCCGCATCCTGTCATCCGGAGATATCTAAATGGAAATCAACGTTACCGAAGCTGCACAGAAGGAAGTCCTGAACCTGATGGAAAACCAGGAAACCCCCATCAAGGGAGTCCGCATCAAGGCAGAGGCCATTTCTCCTCTCCAGGCAAATTTCCGACTGGCGTTTGTTGCGGAAGGACAGGAAGAAGAGGGAGACGAAGTCATCTCTTGCGAAGGCTTCAACGTCTACATCGACCAGGAGGGCGTCCCGTTTTCACAGGATCTCACACTCGATTTTGTGGACAGCTTGATGGGCCGGGGATTCAAAATCGAGAACCCTCATAAAGTCCCGCCGCATCTCAAAGGGACATCGGCGGAAAAGATCCAGGCGATCATCGACGAAAAGATCAACCCGAGCGTCGCTTCGCACGGCGGCCACATCTCTCTTATCGATGTGAAGGACAACAAAGTCTATGTCCGCTTCGGTGGTGGCTGCCAGGGCTGCGGTATGGTCGACGTCACATTGAAACAGGGCGTCGAAGTCCTCATCAAAGAGGCCGTACCTGAAATTGAAGAAATCCTCGACGTCACCGAACACGCCGATGGTGACAATCCCTACTACCAGGCCTCAAAGTAACGGCCCCAGAATGCCGGCACTGAAATCAGACGGCCCAGCACTCCGCGTCGTACTACTTGCGACGTATGAGCTGGGCCGTCAACCTTTTGGGATCGCCTCTCCCGCTGCCTGGCTGCGCAAAGCCGGTATCGAAGTAACCGTAGCGGACACATCGCTCCAGCCCCTCCCGGAAGCGGCCGTCAGGGCAGCCAACCTGATCGCCTTCCATCTCCCGATGCACACCGCCACACGCCTCGCGATCCCCCTGGCCGAGCACGCCCGAGCGCTCAATCCAGACGCTCACCTGTGTTACTACGGTCTCTACGCGCCGATGAACTCCGAGTATCTCCTGGACCTTGGACCCTGCACGATCCTCGGCGGCGAATTTGAGAACGGTCTGCTCGAATTGTGCGAGCGCCTTCGATCCGAATCAACCAGCACAGGATATTCTCCCGAACCCATCTCTCTCGACCGACAACACTTCCTCACGCCGGACCGATCCGGGCTGCCCGAACTCGGCGAATACGCTGAGCTCCAGGTCACGCCAGACCTCCGGAAGACCGTAGGCTACACCGAGGCCACACGCGGCTGCAAGCACCTCTGCAGACACTGCCCCGTTGTCCCTGTCTACGGAGGAAAATTCAGAATCGTTCAGCGAGACATTGTCGTCCAGGACATCGCGCAGCAGGTGCAAATGGGCGCCGAACACATCACCTTTGGCGATCCCGACTTCCTCAACGGAATCGGTCACAGCATCCCACTGGTCAAACAGCTCCACCAGGAATTCCCCCACCTCACCTACGATGCAACGATAAAGGTCGAGCATCTCCTCAAACACGCGGAGCACCTCTCCACACTCCAGGAAACCGGATGTCTGATCGTCACCTCAGCGATCGAATCCGTGGACGACCAGATCCTGGAACGAATGGACAAGGGACACACGCGAGAAGACTTCGCGATTGTAGCCAGACTGCTGAGCGACCACGGGCTCATCCTTAACCCCACCTTCATTCCGTTCACACCCTGGACGACACTCGAGGGCTATCTGGATCACCTTCAGGTCATCGAAGAACTTGACCTCATCGAACACGCCTCGCCCGTTCAGCACACCATTCGCCTGCTCATCCCTGGCGGTTCGCTCCTGCTGGAACTGGAAGATATTCGAGAATTTGTCGGTGCATTCGACAGAGCGGGACTCGCCTACCCCTGGGCGAATGTCGATCCGCTTGTAGACGAACTCCAGAGCGAACTCACCCGGGTTGTCACGCAAGGTGAAGCCAACGGAAACCCACGCCGCGAGATCTTTGGCGAAATCCGGACGCTCGCACACGCAACCGCCGGAAGGACCGCGTCTCCGCTGAAGGAACAGGGCGCGGCGATCGCCACCATTCCCTATTTGACCGAACCGTGGTATTGCTGAGCGGAGCCCACTGAAGAGCAGTTCGCTCTTGTTTAAGCCTCACATCAGCACCCACGGAATTGTCTTTGACACAACCGTGGGTGTTTTTTTGTCGTTTGGGATTCTGGAGTGTCCCCTTAACCCGGCTGGAAAAGGCTACCTTGGGATAAAGGACGTGGACCGAAACCTGATCTCTATTGCCGAACTTTGAGATCATTGTCATCAGCCTTCAGATAATTTCTGATGCTCAATTCCAGGTTGAGAACGACCGTAAACTCCTCAAAATTTTACCAATTAGTATCAAGTTACTGTTATATGGAATAGATATTAAATATTTGTATTTAAACAACTAATCTGATTAAACAAAAAGAGTCCAGTCGACTGGACTCTTCAGATTCTGTGGTTTTAGCCTGGCCTTCGCTATTCAATCAGCACACCCAACCTCCGTTGCGCCTCCCTCAGCGCATCTTCCACTGCTTCAGGCGTGTCTCCTTTCGCGAACATAAATCCCAGGTACCGGTCCCCTTCCGGCAGTGGCTCTACTTCTTGATCCAGCGGTATCGTAATCTCCACCCCCTGTATTCCCTTCACCTTCAACGCCGCCTCCTGGCCGAATATCGAACGCAAGGTCCCTTTCTTCGGCACCGGCAGCATCATCACACCTGCGGCTGACCGCTCGCGCCCAAGGTCTTCCAGGTCTTCGCCAAGCACCTGCCTCAAAATCAACTCCTCCAGCGAAATCCCGGCGCCGAACTTGAGCACTCTGGAACAGAGTCCCCCGATCGATCGTGCGGCAATCTCGATTATCCACACACCTTCCGAATTGAATCGCAACTCTGCGTGAACGGGTCCGGTGCGCAGCCCCAGGGCGCTCGCGGCTTCGGCGGTAGTCTGCTCGATCGCCTCCTGGAGCGAAGGTGAAAGTCGCGAAGGTGTCACATAAAGCGTCTCTTCGAAAAACGGTCCCTCCAGGGGATCTGGTTTGTCGAACAGCGCCAGCACCTTGAGTTCGCCGTCTAGCAGCAGCCCTTCCAGCGCCACCTCTCCCCCGGGGATATAGTCCTCCACCAGAATCTGGTCATTCGCCTTGGGCGCACGCCCTTTCTCGCTGGCGATTATCGCACATATTCGTTCGAACGCGACAACGAACGCGTCCGCATTGTCGGCGCGAATCACGCCTCTGCTGGCAGACAGGGACACCGGCTTGAGCACACAGGGATAGGGGACAGACTTCGCTGTTTCACTCGCACGCGCCCCAATAGAAAAAAACCTGAACCCTGGTGAGGGCAGGCTTGTCATTGCCAATCTGGCGCGTGTCAACTGTTTGAATCTTGTGGACCGAACGGAATCGACTGAATTGTGCGGGAGACCCAGCCCCTCGTTGGCCATTGAAGCGAGAACGACCGTTTCGTCGTCGACGCCCAAAACGGCCTTCAGAGGGAACTCGCGATTGAACTTGACGATCGCCTCGACCGCTGACGGCAAATCGTTGAAATCCACCGAAAGTGTCTTGCCGCGTGTCAGGTGTTCGAGGGCTTGCTGCCGGTCGGACCCAACGACGACATCTACTTCGAGTGCGTGGGCCGCCTCCATAAAATCGTGTGTACGATAGGTCGTCGTCGGAATCAGAAGAAGCAGCCGCCCTACCATACGCGTCCTGCTCTCCGGGATTCTTCGGCCTGCTCCTGATCAGGCGCCCGCATCGTCTTCCTGGTCCGCATTCGTCTCTTCGGCCTTCTTCTTGTCCCGCTTATCCTTGAACTCCTTGACCTTTTTTAGAATGTCTGGAGCCATCTCGAGCAGACCCTTGAATGAGCCTTCTTTCTCCGTCACCCTGAGAATCTGCGCCTTCCCGTCCTTGATCACAATAAATGCAACCGGTTCAAGCGTAGCACCACCCGCCGTTCCGCTCCCGGACCCTTCACCCTTGTCCTTGCCGGCGCCGCCACCCGCTCCGAATCCAAATGAAACTTTGGACACGGGAATGACCACCGTATCGCCCGCAGCTATCGGCTCACCGACCACCGTCTCTGTTTTGGCTATTTGTCGAAACTCCTGCATCATCGTTCTAATCAGATCCTCGACCGACATAACACCTCCTCACGCAAGCTCAACTTGCCGCTCTGGCCTTCACAGTCATTCGACGTATTTTTCTGAGATCCAGCTTGTGTCCAACCCACGCGCCCCCTGCTCTGGTGGCCAGGCAAACAACCGCCCACACGATTCGATACGGAATAATCCACACTTTGAGACCCAGTGACCCTTCCACTCTGGAAGAGACAAAATCGGGACTGAAATTCAATCTGGCGCCGGGTCCCAGCACATTCGAAAACGCCATTGCATATCCGTAAACCTGCCCGGTGGTCGCCGGATCGGACAGCCCGAACAAAACATCGCAAGAGACCCAACGGAACCTGAACCCTGAAACCAGGCGCTTCAGGAAACGCCAAACCGGCCGCTTCAATCTGCGAGAATGAGACTTCAATTCCCCTATTTTGTTTCTGAATTCCTCTACCCTTCCCCAAAGCGAAAGCACTTCTTCTACGTCCTCATCCAGTGCGTCCTCCTCCTCATCTTCCCCGTCTTCAGATGCTTCCTCCTCCACTTCACCCGCATCTTTCTTTTTCTTGTTTCCCGAACCGAAACTGAACAGGAGAAACCCGAATATCGTGGGTCCCAGTCGCAAGTTTTCTCCCCTGTAATCCGCCCGCAGACCGAGCAGTCCTGCCAGCGCACCGAGGCCAATTCGGGCAGAGGTCTCCTCCCCTTCGCGGTGGCTCCCGGAAAGCGTTAACTGGACTGGCAGAAAGAGGAAAAGCAGCCCTGAAATCATTAGAAAGAGGATTATACTCACGCAACCAACTCCTTATATCTGTTTCACTTACGCAACAATACACCATATCCGGAAGGAAAGTCAAGCGAATTTTGGTTCACTTCAGGGGAACACCTTGACTTCTGAAAACCTTTCATTTACACTTTGTCAGAAATCGGAGCAACACTTTGTTAATTCTGATAATTGGCCAAAGAGGAACCGATGTCCACAGCGATCACCGCGCAGGTTCGGAAATGGGCTGAATCCGGCGAATTGAGCAGCGAATCGGCAACCGCCCTGCAATCGTGGTTGTCGGCTCCGGAATTCGCCGAATTCAAGCGCGATCTCGAAGCATTAGTCCGGGCGAAAGACGTAGACGAACTGGAAGATGCCTTCCGAACCCACATCGAATTCGGCACGGGCGGAATCCGCGGAAAAATGGGACCCGGCCCCAACCGAATCAACCTCAGAACCCTCGGGGAGGCCGCCCAGGGCCTCACCAACTATGTGAAGCAGGGGAATCCTTCAGCGGGCAGCGTGGTCATTGCGCACGACACGCGCAACAACTCGGAACTGTTCGCCCGGGAGGTCGCATCCATTGTTGCAGGAAATGGCGTCACAGCCCGGCTCTTCAAGGAACACCGGTCCACCCCGGAGCTCTCATTTGCACTTCGGAAAACAGGCGCCGCGGCGGGTATCGTTATCAGCGCCAGCCACAATCCGCCCTCGGACAACGGCGTCAAGGCCTATTGGCGAGACGGCGGCCAGGTGGTCGCTCCCCACGACAAGGCGATTATGACCGAGGTAAAAGGCGTGGGAGAAATCGCCCGGGTCGACTTCGAGCAAGCGCTCGCCTCGGGGAAAATCCAGTATCTCGGAGAAGAGATCGACTCCGAATACTGCGTGCGCCTGACCGGGCTCTCCTTGCGAGCGGAAAGAGACATCTCAATTGTCTATACGCCGCTTCACGGTGTAGGTGCCACCTCGGTCGTCCCCGCGCTGGAGGCGCTTGGATTCGCCGGTCTTCACCTCCTAGCCGAACAGGCAATCCCGGACGGCAATTTCTCAACGGTTACGGGAGGTGTCGCTAATCCCGAGGACCCCGGCACAATGCAGCTCGCCATAAAGAAAGCCAGCGAGATCGGTGCGGATATTGTACTCGCAAGTGATCCCGACGCAGACAGACTGGGCTGCGCCCTTCCCGATCCCGATCTCGGCTGGAAGGCAGACCCGGCCGTCTTGAGCCTCAATGGCAATCAGATCGGTGCGATCCTGTGCAATCATATCCTCGAATGTATGGTGGAAATGGGAGGAAATCCGGAAACGGGAGTCGTCGCAAAAACCATTGTAACCACGGACCTTACCGCGATTATCGCCCGGTCATTCGGTGCGCAGGTGGTGGACAACCTCCTGGTCGGATTCAAATATATCGGCGCTTTGATCGAGAATCTTCCGGAAGGCTCACACTTCCTCTTCGGCACCGAAGAGAGCCACGGCTATCTCTCGGGCGACTTCGTCAGAGACAAAGATGCGGCCTCCGCGGCTATTCTGCTGGCCGAATGCGCAGCGTGGCTAAAAACACGGGACTTGACTCTTAGACAGTATCTGGACGACATTTACAGGAAGCACGGGTACTTTAGAGAAATCCAGAAAGCCACCTATCGCGAGGGCGCCCAGGGGAACAGGGAAATCGGTCAGATTATGTCCGGCTTGCGGGAGGATCCGCCCACCACCATTGGTGGACGTGAGGTTATCGAAGTCATCGACTATCAGACCGGGCAGGCGCGCAATCTCCTAACCGGCCAATCACGAGAGATCACTGCCGACAGAGGCAAAGTAATGGCATTTACATTCACCGAGGCTGGTCACACACGCGTTACGGCTCGGCCGTCGGGCACCGAACCCAAAATCAAATACTACGTCTCTGCGAGCTCTGCGGATAACCCGGCCCTGACTTCAGGGGATCTCACCGTCACAAAATCGGGAATCGACGCGCTCGCCGGGGAGATCGCAACAGGTATTCTCAAAGCAGCTGACGCCGCTCTTGACCGGCAGTCTTGATGTGCAACATGAGTGAGGCAAGTTATGGACCTGACCGCTAAAGACATTATGAGTTCTCCCGCCGTCTGCACTACTGAGGAAGCGACCGTGCAAGATCTGCTGTCGCTTCTGGACCACAACCAGATCAGCGGCGTGCCGGTTGTGGATACCAACAATCGCCTGACCGGAGTCATTTCCATAACCGACCTCCTCTCCCTCAGTATCGAGGCTGCGGAGGCAGGCATTTCTGATGAATCCGACTTCCATACCTCTCCCGCAATGGACGGGCTGGCCGAGGCCAATGGACTCCTCGTTCCGGATCAGGATGTCCTGGAGTTGCCGGTAGGCGACCTGATGTCCCGAAATGTACGAACAGCCACAGAAGAAACGGCCATTGGTGAAATTGCCCACGCCCTCTTGACGCATAAAATCCACAGACTCATCATTGTTCGCAAAGACCTGGTCGTCGGAATCGTCAGCACCGGGGACATCCTCCGAACCCTGGAGAAGCGGTACCACACAAAAAGCTGATTCAGATTCGAGGTTTGACGTGGCCAAGAAGCGCAACAAAAAGCCATCCAGTTCTGAACCCGATCTGGACCGAATCGACAGCCAGATCAGTTCCTCGATGGGGGCGTAGACGCCATTCCTGTGGCGGACAGAAAGCGCCTGGAAAGCAAACCTTCGCACAAGGGCCCCAAGGTGGAATCGGATTCCGAATCCGAGGATGAGGAATCTGAAACCGAAGCCGCTGCGGCAGAAGCCACCGAATCTCCTGAAGAAGCTCCCGCCAGCGCGGCCGCTCCAGTCGGCGGTCAACTCAGTATTGACCTCTCGGAAGACGGACTCCTGGCCACGCTCCGCACACTATTTCCCGCTACAACAATAAAAGAAGTGCTCTCCCTTCTCGAACAACAAGGCGTCACGCACGGAATCGCCGAGCCTGCAATCAAGAAAGCCCTCCAAACCGTAAGTGAATCCGGCGAACCCGTACGAGACATCGTCGTCGCACAGGGTAGCCCCCCGAAGCCGCCGCCCCCCGGACGAATCGAACACCAACCTATTGGCGAACTCACCGAACTCCCGCCGCTCAAACCCATTGCGAAAGCACTGGGCGAGGAGGAACCGGACGCACTCAAGGACGCATTCGCCGACCTCACGCTGTGTCTTGTTCGGCCAGGGGATCACCTCGCCACACTCTTGGTCGACCCCGGCCAACCCGGAAAAGGTGTGATGGGACAGGAGATACCTTACAAGGCCACAGAGGCGGACAGTCCCAATCCCCTCCTGAAGCCCGCTGCGGGCGCCAAACTTTCCGGAACAGGAACCGAATACCAGGCGGAGATCTATGGATTCGCCGGACTCCACGATGGTCGCGTAGCCGTACTCCCACCCGTCTGGATCAGCCCCAACGGCCTAACCGCCGCGGTCATCTGCCCAAGGGTGCTGGCCGACTCTGGCGCACCCGAACCTGAAGAGCTCACATCCACACTGAACGCCGCAGAAGTCACCATTGGCATTAACGAAAAACGTGTCGCCGCATTGTGCGCCGCATTGGCTAAGGGCCCGGTAAAAGGATTTTCGATTCCTGTCGCCCAGGGGATATCTCCGGTTCCCGCGGAAGACGGCACGGCGGAATTCTCCTTCCCCTATAGGTCCAGAGTCGGCGCACTGCAGCCGGACGGATCGATCGACTTCAAGGATCGCAATCTCTTCCCTCCTGTCACCAAAGATGCCCTGCTTGTCGAGCGAGTTCCACCAAAGGATGGAACCGAAGGAAAGACTGTTCGAGGCGAACCGATCACTATTCCAAAGCCGGGAGATGTAGAACTGGAACCCGGCGAGGGTGTTCGTGTCGAAGGGGAAGGAAGCGAGCAGAAACTCTTCGCGGACACCGACGGCGGGGCCTCGGTCCAGACCACCGATCTCACCGTTGATGCAATCGCCATCAAACGATATGCCGTATCCGTCAGGCCGGTCGCCCAGATTTCCGGAGACGTGAGTTACGAAACGGGCAATCTGGACTTTAGAGGGAATGTCGAAATCAAAGGGTCCATCGCCTCCGGTTTCAAGGTCAAAGCCACGGGTGATATCAGTATCGCAGGAAGCGTCGAAGCAGGAGCCGTCCTGGAATGCGGCGGAAGTATCAGCGTAGGCCAGGGCATTGTTGGTGAAGACACCCGGATCGATGCCGGAGGAGACCTCTCGGCCAAATTTATCCAGGAAGCGCGTGTGACCACAGGAGGAGAAATCCTGGTAGGCAGCTACATTCACAACGCAAGGGTGCAGTCACGTTCCACCATTCAGGTAGAAGGCCGCGGCGGCTCAGGAGGCGGTATTGTAGGAGGTGAGACCTGGGCGCTGAAGGGCATACGTTCCCAGAACGCCGGGTCCGTGCGGAGCACCACGACATTCCTGGGCGTTGGGATCGATCCGGAACTTCACGAACAGTTCGAGAAGTCCGTGCAGTCCGCCCGGGAAGCAGATATCCTCCTGAAAAATCTCCTCAAGGCGTTGGCTCTCCCATCTTTGGACGCCAACGCCGTCAAAGACCTGATCAGAAAGAATCCCGCCAAAAAGAATGTGGTCGTTCATTACGTTAAAAAGGCAAACCAGCTCGCCCAGGTAGAACAGGGTCATATCAAAGAACAGGAAGATATTGCGGCCAGGATCTTGCAGGCGACAATCGGTGTGACACTGGACATACCCGATGTGGCATTCGCCCGAATCAAGGTCCGGATAGGTACGGAAGAGGTACAGACTAAGAATGACGTATCAGGCGTGCGGTTCAGCTTCAACAAGCAGGACGGAATCGTCCAGGAAGCGCTCACTGACAAACCGGCTGCGTGATTATGGTTTTACCCTAAATATGGAAAAGGGGACCGCGCTTCAACTGCCGGTCCCCTTTCGCTTGTACATTCTCCAACGCTGCTAAAAGATATCCGTCCACCAGTAAAACGGCCCCACGCAGGTTGGCAGGGTCACGATCCACTCCCCGATTTCCTCCTCCTCGCTATCCTCTCCAAATAGCCCTCGCCACAGCGGCCCTTCATCCTCAGGCGATTGTTCAGGTGCTCCCGTGCCTCCAAGCTTCTGTTTCAACGAGCGCCAGTCGATCAATTTGAGCATCATCTCATCGTGCGTGTCCCAGGCGGGTTTCGTATTCAGGAGACGTGACAGTTCCTTCACAAAGGGATGTGAACGAAGCAGGCTGCCTGAGATCTTCGCCACATTTAGCTCGCTCGCAACAGCAGCCACTTTCTCCGCCAGTTTCTGAAACACGTCCTCATTTCCCCCCAGCGCGCACGTCTCTCTCACCCAGATATGATCCGCCTCTTCGACGAAATTCACATAGCCTAGGAGTTTTCCGTCGCGATCCACACCCCACCCCGGGAACACCCCCCGAATGCGCGAGGGCCCGGATGTCCAGTAGTCTCGCGACCGGATTTCCGAGCCCGTCAAGTCCCTCGAGTAGGTGTCATAGATCTTTGCAACCTGATCCAGGTCGCGTTCGATATCCAGGGCGCGAACCGAATCTGCTGCCCGACCTTTTAAGTCGTCGCCCAGGGCGAATTCGAATGTGGGCAGGTGAATCGGCGTCCAGCCTTGTGCGGCGTAAAACGGGGTACCAATAATTGTGAACAATAGACCGACATCGTAGCCCGCTGAAGCCATATAGGATTCCGCGTCCCTCATCAGATCGTGAGCCCATCCTCTGCCCCGATAATCCGGGTGAATTAGCACGCTTCCGATACCGCCCGCCCGGATCCGGGCGCCGCGCACCTGAATCAGTCGATCCCAGATGCGAAGGTGACCGACCATCTTCCCCTCTGCGATCACCACGCGGGTCTGATCCGGTTGGTAGCTTGGGTCATCCCGAACATACGTCAGGTAACGCTCGAACGCGTCCTCCTTCGGTCTGAAGACCAGGCGCTGGAGTTCTGCGGCTTCCTCCAGCTCTGATGATTTCGACCCCCTGATTTCCATGCCGTCTCTCAGAAAATCGGCGCCAGCCACCCGCCGTCCACAGGAAGCGCAACACCGGTGATCCACTCGGCGTCATCTGACGCGAGGAAAACACATGCCCGTCCAATATCTCTCGGCAAACCGAAACGTGGCAGCGGCGTACCCGCTCTTGCCGCGTCGATCTGCTCTTGTGTGAGATAATCCTGGATCGCGGTCTCTATATATCCCGGACAGATCGTATTCACCGTCACACCGTGCGCGGCCACCTCTACCGCGGTGTCTCTGCTCAGATTTACAACGGCGGCCTTTGCGGGCGGATAAACCGGGCCTCCTCCTCCACCGAACGCGTGCACCGAGGCGATATTGATAATTCGTCCGGCGCTGGACTTGATGATATGGGGCACTGCGTATTTGGTCGATACGAACACACCCCGGAGATTTACACCCAGCACCTTGTCCCAATCCTCGATGGATAGAGACTGGCTGTCTCCAGGAATATGAATTCCTGCGTTATTCACAAGAATGTCGAGTTGACCGAAACGGTCGACTGCCTGCACGACCAGGTTTTCTACGGCCTTCGCATCCCCCATATCCGTCTGGACGAATAACCCCTCGCTCCCCAGCGCCTCCACCTCCGACACCGTCGTCGTGTTCGTGTCCTGTTCGTGATAGATCCCGCGCTTCGGCGCCTCCTCCACGTCCCCCACCACCACCTTGGCACCTTCCCGGGCGAACTCCAGCGCGATCCCCCTTCCGATCCCCGAACTACCACCGGTTACAATTGCCACGCGGCCTTCCAGTTGCATCTCCAGCCTCCTTGCCTCGTGTGATCGGTCGGGATCTGTGGATATCACAAACCTGACCGGAAAGGGTTCAGCTTATCTCGTCACCCAGATGGGACTCGACCAGGCCCACTGGTTGTTCTCCTGGGCCACTCTGACATAATAGAAATCGGTATCACGCACAGGTTCGTTGTCTGTGAAAGAAAGAGATGCATTCAGCTGGGTATCCGTCACCGCACGATGAACCAACAACGCCTCGGACCGCCACCCTTTGATGAACTCGCTTTGCGAACCGACCAGAAGCTCCCCAACATCGTACTTGTAGTGCTGCCCGTTCACCTTGAATTCCAGCCTGCCGCTCGAAGGTGCCTCGATCTCCAGCACAAGCGCATTGGTCGCCCGAAGAAACGGGTGCGGATTACCTTTGGTGTGCGAGAACCAGGAAACAGACCGTTCGTCCTGACCCACAATCTCGTGAATCGGGTCTTCGCCTTCGGCCACACCTGCACCATCGACCGTGGGTGCAAGAACCGGATCACCCGTAAAGCACCGCTCTACCGAAATCAGCCGGCCTTCGGACAGCTTTACTTCGCCGTCCCACCGAATGGATTCCTCCTTGTCGCCCCAGCCCCACTCCACGCGAATCTTCATTCGCGAATCGCCCGATGGATCGACTGGCGGAAGGCCGCCGAACTCGCGTTTGAGCGGGCGATTGTTTTTCACCACCTCGATCCGATCCAGGGCGTCCGCCCCCCTCACCTTTACCCGGATCTCCCTCGCGCCAGGAGAGCTGATTTCGCTTCCCATCGCACCCTCGTTGATGTCGAACGCCAGCTCGATGCGATCGCCCGACACGGCGTAACACCTTCTAGCCTTGATCGCGTCCCAGATCGCTCGGCGCGAAAGTTCGGGTGCGTAAACGCCCGTGCGACCTTCACCGAAATGACCGGGATACCCGCCGTGGTGATCGGTGCCGCCCAGAAAACCGAATTTGTGACCGAGTTCCAGACCGTAGGCGACCGTACCCTTGTATTGCCGGGGCCCCATCGTGTGATACATCGGATAGGGACCCCCGTCACGTTCAGATCCGCCGTGTCCGGAGAGGATCTCCACAGCGGGTGAGCGATCGCCGTCGAAAGTCTCCCAGTTGATCCCCCGGTATCCTTTGCCATATCCGATATGGTGCGGGTGAATCATCACCTCCTGACCCGCCAGCGTCTGGTCCAGTTCCTCCAGGCTGTCCCGCTCCACGATCTCGCCGCCATCTTTCAGATAGTAAATATTGTGGTCGCCAAACGCGCAGGAATGCCACTCATAACTCAGGAAGGTGGCGAATCGACCGGGCTCATTGTATCGGGCAACGGTCTCCTGCATCGTCTGCCAATTCCTGGCCAGCCGTGCGAACCCCTCCTTGTGATAATCGATCACAAAGGCGTGCCGCTCCCTGTCCGTAGGCATATCGTGCCAGGTGGCGTGGCCGACCACCGAACAGAAATCCAGATGTTCGCGGCCCAGTTTGAACGCCCGCTCCAGACTCCCGTAACCGTAGCTGATGGCGCAATGTGTGTGAAGATCGCCCCAGTAAAGCTGATGACTCATAGTCTGTTGTGTCCCTTCTGACTGGATATGTAATCCCGCTCAGCCGCCCAACACCTCGGCGATTGCCTTGCAGAGTCGGTCGATATTCTTGGGTGTAATTCCAGCCACATTGATACGTCCTGATCCCACAATATAGATCGAATATTTTTCACGTAACGCGTCTACCTGGGCTTTGTTGAGACCGGAAAAGGAAAACATGCCGCGCTGCCTGGCGATGAACGAAAAATCTCGCTTCACACCGGCAGTTTCCAGCCCGTCCACCAGACTGGTGCGCATCTCGTTGATTCGGTCGCGCATCGCATTGACCTCACCGTCCCACTCTTTTCTCAGCTCGGGATTGTTCAATATGGTGGTCACGATCAAAGCGCCGTGTTCGGGCGGATTGGAATAGTTGGCGCGAATGCAAATCAGGATCTGGCTTCGCACGATCGCCGCGACTTCGGCCGACGCCGTCACCGCGGTCAACCCGCCAACGCGTTCGCTGTAGAGACCGAAGTTCTTCGAGAAAGAACTGGACACGAACAGCTCGGCCCCCGGCCTGCTGAGCGCCATCAAGCCGCGCCCGTCCGCTTCCAGACCATTGCCGAGGCCCTGGTACGCGAAATCTACAAGAGGAATCCACTCCCGATCGGCTGCCACATCCGCAATGCGCTCCCATTGATCGGGTGTGGGATCGATCCCGGTGGGATTGTGGCAGCACCCGTGAAGGAGTACCACATCACCCGAAGGGATATTCGTTAGCGCCTCCATCATCGTTTCGAAGGCCAGACCGTTGGTCTCCGCGTCGAAATACGGATAGGTCTCCACTTCCATTCCCGCGTGCTTGAAAATGTTCCCGTGATTCGCCCAGGTGGGATCGCTCACCCAGATTTTCGCGTTAGGGTACAGCTTGTGCATCGCATCACCCGCAACGCGCAGTCCGCCGGTCCCGCCGGGTGTGTGAAAGGTCACCGCACGCTTGCTGGTCACCACCTCGTGGCCGGCGCCGTAAAGCAGTTCCTGAACCGCCGCTGCATACTCGGGTCCGCCCCCAATGGGGAGATAGCTCTTGGTCTTGGCACCCTCAAGGAGTATTTGCTCGGCCTTGTGAACACTGTTGAAGATTGGCGTCTTACCCTCTGAATCCTTGTATACCCCCACACCCAGATTGATCTTGTCCGGATTGGAATCTTCGTTGAATGCAGCGGTCAGTCCCAGGATCGGATCGGCAGGCCCCATCTCGAGTTTTTCGAACATCATTGCGTCCTTTCCTCATTAGGTGTTTCTGAACCGGTTTCTAGCCACATTGTCCGGGGCAGCGCTTCGAATATCAGGTGGATAAAATATAAGGCGGTGTCATTTAAGGCAAGAAAAGTCGATCCGTGAACCTCCCATCAGTCCTCGGTATATCCCTCGATTCGATATTCCGGAATCGACCACCCTGCATCCTGAATCAGCAAGCCGGCGTCCGGGCTGTTCGGCAGTTCCATCCTGGGGTAGGTCTTCCAGACATCGCCTTCAAGTGGTTCGGTGAAACCCTCGGTCTGAAAATACCGGATTAGCGAGTTCCGCATCGAGGTGGTCTCCGCGGCGCAAAGCGGATTGTATGCGCGGTTGCGTGCCTCCTCGGGGTCGAATCGGTGATCCAGCAGATACTCCTTCTGATCCGCCGCCGAGTAGATATACTTGTGCCGGCCATTGTAGGCCATATACATTCCCCGGTTCCCGGTCTGGAACATCCCGTAGATCATCCTGCTGTCCCGCCTATCCACGAGATCCGCCAGATCCACCCCATCCAGAACCGCATCGCCGGTGCCCTCACCGCTGACGCCCACGAATGTCGGGATCAAATCCACCAGAGAAGCCGGCGTATCCACCTGGACCCCGCGAGGAAACCGCTCGGGATATCGCACAAGGAGGGGAACACGTGCGGCCGCGTCGAGAAAACTCCGCTTTCCGAAGCAATTGTAATCGCCCAGGAACTCGCCGTGATCTGAGGACCAGACGATGAGCGTATTGTCGAGTTCCCCTTCCGCTTCCAGTGCGTCCAGGATTCTCCCCACATTGTAGTCGATATACGAAACACAAGCCCAGTAGTACGCCCGCATCACACGCAGCAGATTGTCGTCCAGCCCGGCGTCACGGTATTTGTAGCGATTTTGATGGCGATTGTGATATGTCCAGAGGTCTTCCATATCGTCAGGTCGCTTGGGCAGCGGCATCAGCGGTCCCCGGTAGAGCTTGTTCCAGGGCGTTGGCGGCGAAAATGGCGGGTGCGGGTGGATAAAACTGCTCCAGAGGAAAAACGGCCTGGATTTATCGCGGTTTTTCAGCGATGCCAAACTCTGGTCCGCCACCCAATTGGTGGCGTGTAGCCGTTGTGGAAGCTGAGACACTTGCGGCACGTAATACATCTCACCCCGGGCGCCCATCACATCGTGCACGTGCTCAAACCCCTCCTGGTGCACAAACTGCAGATAATCGTCATCCGCCACATTTCTCCGCAGTTCCTCCTGGGTCAGCCTGGTATCGAAGCCCCTTGGCGCCTTGCTGTCGGGTACGAAATGCATCTTCCCTACGCCCATCGTCTGATAGCCGGCGGAGGAGAGAAAATCCATCATCGAAGGCCGGTCTTCTGCCATAAGAAAGCCATTGTCGAAGCACCCGTTGCGATGAGGATACTGGCCTGAGATGATCGCCGCGCGCGCCGAAACACAGACCGGTGAAGGTGTATAGGCGCGTGTGAAATTGACGCCCTCGTTGCAGAGTCGATCCATTACCGGGGTTCTGATGTAAGGGTTCCCACCGGCCCCGACCGTATCGCCACGTTGTTGGTCGGTCAGAACGAAAAGGATATTCGGTTGCCTGCTCGCCATCGATCACCCTCCCTGAAAATGAATCATAAACTCGTTTCTTCCTCCCGGGGTTCCACCAGCTTGCCGCTGGTTATCACCGCCGCGCATACCGCCACCGCCGAAACGAAAAATACACCCTGCAAATGAACCAGGTCGGCTACAAGTCCGCCCAATGCCGGGAAAAGCCCCGCACACCCCATAGCCGTATTGCTGATGCCCACGTAGGTCGGCCTCCGGCTTTCAGGGGAAACATCCAGCAGAAAACTGTTGAAGCCCACCTGATAACCTGAGAGCACACCTCCGATCAGCAGAAAGATCGGCGCGAAACTCACTGTGACCACCCAATCCGTGGACGCCAACACCATCTCACGCAGACCAATCCCCAGAACCAGCGCATAGAGCGGAATAATTGCCTGGGCGAACATCGTCAGGCGAATCACCTTCCGGTTGCCATACTTCGCGGAAACGCCGCCCCAGACCAGATTAAACAGCGTGGCGCCCACCGTCTGCATCGCCAGAAAGATCCCCGTGGTGCCGGCTGTAACGCCAAACTGCTCCCGGGCGAGCACAATGTAGAAAGGCAGAGAGAATCCCAGTCCCGACGACAGCACCTGGGTGGTCAGCAATCTGCGAAAATTGGGATCCTGTCGCAGTATTCCGGGAACTTCCCTGAGCACCACACGGAATGTTCTCGAGGTCTTTGACACCTCACCGGGCGGCTCCTTGACAAACCCGAAACAGGCCACCCCGACCGTGGTAAACAGGGCAAAAAGGGTGAAAATTACGACATAGTTCGTCGGATAGGAGTAACCGCCCTCGCCAAGCACATGTTGAACAACCAGTCCGGCGAGCACACTCAGCAGGCCAGCCCCCAGGAACACGCGCACCGCATAAAATGGACCCCGGAACCGCCTTGGAATGGTCTTCCCGACAATATCCGTGAAAGGGGAGCCCGCTATTCCGCCGGCCAGCGACGAAATGGTAAAGATCGTCAGAAATGCGATCAGCACAACCGAAGGCTGCTCCGCGCCATAGCGTGCAAGAATGGGAATAAACAGCCAGACCAGTCCCAGGCGGATCGCGTTGCCGCCCAGATAATACTTCATCTTATAGGGGCGCTGCTCCAGGTAACCCGCCATCGGGAGTTGCGGCAGATACCATCCGGACCGGCGAACAGAACTCACCAATCCCACAATGAAATCAGAAGAGGTGAATGTCTTGATGAAGACCGGCAGCACCGTGGTCGCGTCAACAAAGGCTACCCCGAACTGGAAGATCGCACCATTGAGGACACCCATGATGAAATTATGGCGGACATTCCCCTTTTCGGGCAGCATCGAATCTCCAAATCTAGATTTTGAATAATGGGACTGAAGTACGAAATTTAAACAATACAACTCATTCCATAAGAACGACTTTAGACATTTGGATGAAGCTCTTTCCACTCCGTTGCCTGTTCATAGGTGTGGCCTACGCGGCATAACAAGGGCTCGGAGAGATGGCTGCCTGCAACCTGAACACTCAGGGGAAGGCCTTCCGAATTCATCCCGCAGGGAACGGACAGGGTAGGCGTACCGCTGAAATCGAAAGGAGCCGTGAACCGCTGGAATCTGGGCTGCCGTTCCTCGCCCAGGGGCCCATATTGGGATTCACTTGTCACCGGGTGAGGTGGATCGGCCATCGAAGGGGACACCAGAACGTCGATCTGGCTCAGCACATTGAGGAGATGCCCGCGGCAGGCTGCGCGTGAATTGTTCGCTCGGGCGTATTCCGCGCCGGTCACCTTTGCCCCCATATCGAGCCAGCCCAGGAACCAGGGACCGTAATCTTCCCTTCTGGACGGATACGTGGCACTGTGCGCCGCAACCGCCTCCGCCGAACACAGATCACCCCAGGCGGGAACGTATGGATCAAGATCGGGTAGCCGAACCTCGATGATCTCCGCACCCTGTTGTTCCAGCACTTTGATGACCTGGAGAACGCCTTCACCTACCTCGGGATCCACATCGCGGGTGATGAATCGTTCATCCAAACCCACGCGAACACCCTTTACGCCATCCGCCATCTGTTCCAGAAAATCCGGCACAGGCGCTGGCAATGTGGTCGGATCACGTGGATCGCTTCCGGAAATGGCCTGGAGCATAATTGCCGCGTCCACCGAACTGCGAGTCAAAGGTCCTACATGGTCAAGCGACTCTGCCAGAGCAAGTACCCCGTATCTGCTAACCCTTCCCCAGGTGGGTTTCAGACCCACGGTTCCGCAGGCCGCGGCCGGAAACCGGATCGATCCCCCGGTGTCGCTCCCCAGGGATCCATAGCACAGCCCTGCAGCCGTTGCCACACCCGAACCGCTCGACGACGCACCTGGCCAGCGTCCCTGATCCCAGGGATTGAGAGGCACCTCGAATTTGGGGTTATACCCGCCCATCGCCCCTTCGGTGAGATTCAGCTTTCCAAGGAGAACGGCTCCGGCCCCTTCCAGCTTCTCGACGACCGTCGCATCATACGCAGGCACGTGATCCGCCAGGGCTTGAGATCCCCCTCTGGTGGCGACCCCTCTGGTGAAACACAGGTCCTTGATCGCAATGGGCACCCCGTGAAGCGGTCCCCGGTAGTCGCCGGATGCGATCTCCTCATCTGCCCTTTTGGCGGCTGCAATGGCGTGGTCGGCCATCACCAGTGCATAACTCTTCAGCCGGCCGTCAAGGCCATCGATCCGGTCAAGGATTTCTCTGGTAAGTTCCAGAGAGGATATCTCTTTGGATCGAAGCAGTTCTGCCACCTGCCTGATGGTTTTAAAGTGAATACCGGGATCGTCCATCTGTTTTTCCTTTGTGATAAGAATCATTTCAGGGGAAGAATGCCCTCTTGATCGCCGGAACACGTGGCGAACAACTCAGCGGTGTAGTATATTTCAGCCTTGCAGCTTACGCAAGCACGAATCCCTCAAATGCCAAATGGAGGCGCTTTCAATGGAAATTTCTTTAGCCGGCTGGAGCATCAACCGAAGATTTCGGGACAAGGAGAATCCGCTTCCACTCCTCGATTACCCAAAGACGGCGACTGAAGAATTCGGTATCAGCCTTCTCGAGCTGAACAGTCCGTTTTTCGTTTACACCGACTCCGATAACCCGGCAACCAGTTCCATTGCAAAAGGTTACCTGGATGACCTGAACGCCCGAGCAAGAGACGCAGGCGCTCGAATGATCAACATTGCGGTGGATGGACACGGAGACCTTGCCGCACTGAACGAACAGGAACGCAAGCATGCAGTGGAGAACCACAAGAAATGGATCGATGCCTGCGGAACGCTCGGTTGCAACGCGTTCCGGGCCAACAGCGGCGGGGGTTGGCGAGAAGCGCCGACCGATGACAAGATCGGACAATGCATCAAGAGTTTTGGAGAACTCAGCGAACTGGCGGGGAAATCCGGAATTCATTTGATGATGGAAAATCACGGCGGTGTCTCGGTATCCCCTCAGAATATCGTTCGGGTAATGGACGCGGTCGACAGCGAGTACTGTGGCGTCCTGGCAGATTTTCTGAATTGGCCGGATGAAGATGACAAACTCGAGAATCTCAAAATGGTGGCACCCTACGCCTGGGCGATCCACGCAAAATTTCTCAGCTTCGGGCCCGATGGGGAGTCACCCGAGATCGATTGTGCGGCAGCCCTGAAAATCCTCAACGAGAATGGCTACTCGAATCCCTACGGCATCGAATACGAAGGAAAAACAGACGACCACGAAGGGGTCCTGAAAAGCAAGGCCCTCATCGAAAAGCACGCCTCCTGACAGAACCAGATGACGCGATCCAACGGAAACGGCAGCCTGAACAAGGCTGCCGTTTTTTATTGTCTTTCAAAGCGTTACAAAATTCAACTAATCTTCAACCTCATCCGCAAGCGAATCCGCTTCGATTAAATCCCCGAAGAAAATCGCATTTAAAAAGAGCTTGTTAGTTCCGTACCAGAACGCCCTGAAAATCGGGTTGTCAGCCATCAGAATAATCCGCCCCCGGCCCGACTTCTCGACAATGATAGAGGCCGAATTCTTTAGGACGCGCTCATTTTTTCCCGACACATATCCGCTCAACAACGGGAACGCCGTATACTGGAGCGGCGTGGCATAGGGGCTCTTGGCAGGCTCCAGAAACACCGTCCCCCTTCGGAAAACCGGAATCTTCTCATCCAGATACCCATATCCAATCGGGTGCGACCGGTCCAGACTGGCCTCGAAAATCGCCCCACCGATCACCTGCGCGCCCTTGTCTCGTGATGCGTCCGAATACTCCCGTCTTCCGGTAGGGATTTGATTGTCGGTCGTCTTCAGCTTCGATTGGCTGATCCGTTTCTTAACCATCCACCTGGCGCCTCTTCCCATAGCCACCAGCGTACCGCCTGTCCTCACCCACCCTCTCAGGGCCGCCTGACGCGTCGAGTCCACACTGGAATAAGGCCCGTCCGGCATCACAATGCGGTTGTAACGAGCCAGATTCCCCGTCGTGATCCTGGCCGTTTCCAGGAGACTCACCTCCATCTCCACACGTCGATCCAGCAGATGCCAGGCCTCACCGGCAGTGGCGGCCACACCGTCCCCCACCAGAACGGCGGTACTGGGTCGCGAAATGGTCTTCAGGCTTGGACTCCCCAGATCTACACCTTTTACCGCCAGACCGGTGTCCAGGGCGTAAACCGTCAGTGCATCCTTGCGAACGATTTCAGCCACCACCGAATCGATCTGGCCACGTCGCACAGACTGATTCTTGACAGGCACGATGATACTTCCATATCCAAATCTGATTCTGGCTGAATCCACGACGGTCTCGAAGGGTTTTGTAGACACCTTTGCCCGAATCCCCAAATCCAGAAGCCTGTTCAAAGCCCTGGGAGCATAATATCCCTCCCATCCGAATGCGTAGGCATATGCTCTGCTTGATCCTTTGAGCTCCCCGGCTGGAAAAACAGCCTGATCAACCCGGTCCCCGAGAAGATCCGAAGGCAATGCCTTCGACCGGTATTCGTCCTGGGTCAAATTGAATGCCAGTGGCAATGTCCACGAAGACACATCGTAGAAAAGACTGTCCGCGAACGTCGTTCGCTTTTCAAAAATGGACTTGATAAGCCGGAATTGCGGCTGCTCTACCGGAACAGCGTATGCTGAACCCGGTCTGAAATCGGTGTTTTCCACCCGTGTGGCCTTCGCAAGTTGGTAGACTTTAACACGGTGTCTCAGCAGCAAACTGAGAAAATGATGTGCCCTGGCCGGATCCTCGGCCGAACTGAACAAATAGGCCTTCACCGAGGACCGCTGCGCTTCTTCCATTGCGCTCTTATAGAACTGCCTCTGGTGCGAAAGCAATTCCGGTCGCAGCTCCTGAACCGCCTGGAGCGTCGACAGCGTGGTCCTCACCTGGTTGCGTATCCCGAATGGAAAAGACACCGGACCATTTTCGCTCTCCTGCAGATGCCCTCTCGCACTCGCCTGTTCGAACAGAATACCCACTGCGCCATTGAGATCCGGATAGGTTGACCCTTTACCCACATAGAAGTCGTCGAATCCCTCTTTGGTATAGTAGAGAGAACCGATCTCGTCGAGCGCCCTCGCGTGGTAAGCGGCCATCTTGGCGGTCAAGTCATATGTATGCTTCGGCGTCAGCGGATTATTCCGCGAAGGCACACCAGGCTGGAAGAAATAGGTCCGATCGGTCCCCATTTCGTGGTGATCCGTCAGCACATTCGGCTTCCACTCGTGGAATAACTTGATTCGCCCCTGGCTTTCTGGATGCTGCGACGGCAGCCAGTCCCGATTCAAGTCGAACCAGTAGTGATTGGTCCTGCCCCCGGGCCAGACCTCCACGTGCTCCCTGTGATTCGGATCCCCATTCAGCAGCTTCCCACGGTGCGAATTCGCCCACTGGGCGAATCTCCCCATTCCATCTGGATTGAACGAGGGATCGATCAGGATAATCGTTCGGTCCAGCATCTCCTCGATCGCGGTTCCACGTGCGGCCGCAAGATGATAAATCACCACCGGAACCGCATTGCTCCCGCTCGCCTCGTTCCCGTGAATGCTGTAACCCATCCACAGCACAGCGGGCATTCGCTCCAAATCCAGCGAATCGGACACGGAAGGTTCACTCAGCCGCAAATGTTCTGCCTGAATCTGCTTGAGATCCCGATGATTGTCAGGCGATGTCACCGTCAACAACATCAACCGCCGGTGCTCATAGCTCCTTGCATACTCCTGAATAGAAATCCGGTCGGAAACCCGAGCCACCGCCTCCACATATGCAATCAGTTGATCGTGCCTCAAATGCCACTCGCCCACCTGGAATCCAAAAAAGGACTCAGGTGTGGGAACGCTGGGATCATAACTCACACCCCCGGGCAAATAATACCCAACCGTCTCCTGAGCATCCCCCGACCTCACTTGCCCGATCGCCACAAAGAGCAAACAAAAGCTAATCACAAGCCGTTTCATTGTACCTCTCTCAAAGTGAATTCAGTAAGGAAAATCAAAAGTGAATGAATTTGACCAAAACGAAATTACCATCTCTTAAATCTCTTCAACCAGGGGTCCAAGGACCCCTGGCTAAGGTACTGTGCCCCTTCAGGGCACAAAGGCAAAGACGAGGATGGGTCTGGTTATCTCTCAAGTCCGGGTCAGAAGGTCGGGGCCAGGGATCTCCGGTCCAGGGGTCCAAGGACCCCTGGCTAAGGTACGGTGCCCCTTCAGGGCACAAAGGCGAAGGCGAGGATGGAAATATCCTCCCTCAAACCACCGACAACAAATTAACAACCCCACCATCCGGATCCCGAAACCACGCCGACCGTGTCCCCCATTTGTAGGTCTTCGGCGGTTTCACACACGCCACACCCTTCTTGATCAACCTGGCATATTCCAGATCCACATCCGCAACCTCAAATCCAACCACCACACTCTTGTTCTCCCCCGCCACAAATGCCCCCGGGGCCATCCCATTCGAGATCTCCAGCGAACAAACCGCCAAAATGCCCCCTTCCAGTTCCAGCTCCTCATACTTCTCGCTGGCCTCACCTTCGCAACCCGTCACATCCATATAGAAATTGCCAACCTTGCGAGCGTGTTCTGTCACCACACAGCAATGTGTCAAAGAATACAGCGGGTTCCTCATCTCCTCCCCGGGCCGGCAGTAGAAATCGACCACATTTCCATCAGGATCACGAAACCAAACGGACCGCGTCCCCCAGGGCTGAGTGGTCAGCCGTTTCGCCCAAACCACGCCCATCTTCTCCAAACGCTCGTACTCCGCATCCACGTCTTCCACTTCGAACTGGATCAACACACTCCGGTTCGATGCCGCTGACACCACACCCGGAGCCATCTCCTCGGCAATTCCAATATCGCACAATGCCAGTCTTCCAACAGCAGTATCGATCTGGCGATAACGCCCACCAGGTTCAATATCCATTAGCAGAACTTCGCCGTAGAATTCGGACAACCGCCCGGCATCCTCTGTATGGAACACGCACTCGCTGAGCTTCACCCTCGATCCTCATTTCCGATACTTTTATTTCCAGAGCCAAATTATCAATCAGCGATCCTGTTTGGCCATATCGAGCGCCTCATCCATAATCTTTCGCCGCTGGACCGGGTCCTTCCATCTCTCCTGGACCTTATCCGGGAGACAATCGATCGGATCAAAATAGAAGAAATACTGTCCCGGTCTCACCGTTGGACTGGTGAACACACCAACGCCGGCCTCCTGATTATAAAACTCGAAGGAATGAGCGTCGCGCTTTCCGCCACCACCAAGGGTATCCACAATAAAGGTCGGCGTATTGAACCCTGAAGTCATCCCTCGAATAGACTTCTCGATCTCCAGCCCCGATGCCAGTGTCGTCCTCAGATCCTCCACACCCTGAACAAGGTCGTGAAAGAACACATAATAAGGTTGCACATTCACGAAACTGAGCCGTTTGACCAGCAGCTTCATCGTCTCGATATCGTCATTCACACCCCGCTGGAGGACCGCCTGGTTCCGAACGGTCACACCTTTCTCCATCAACAAGTTCATCGCGTCCTGTGTCACACCGGTAATCTCGTTGGGATGATTGAAGTGCGTATGCAGAACCACTTCCTTGTGAAGCCTCCTGCCCTGTTCCACTACATCGATCAATGCCGATGCCCAGGCGGTATCAGACAGCAGCTTCCCCGGCATGACTGCGGGCCCCTTGCTCGCAAAACGAAACCGCCTGATATGGTCGATCCCCAGGAGCTGCTCGCCGATATAACGGATTTGTTCCGCCCGCAAATTGTAGACATCTCCTCCACTCACCACCACATCCTCGAGCTCCGGCCTGGAAGCCACATAGGCGAACACATCGTCCCAGCGCTTGCGATTCGCGCTCATGTGGACCTTCTCCACCTCATCGGTATCCAGTCCCACGGCATAGCTTCGCGTGCAGAACCTGCAATAGACAGGACATGTGTCCAACGTCAGGAAAAGCGCGCGATCGGGATATCGGTGAGTCAAACCCGGCACCGGGGAGTCGGCTTGCTCATTCAACGAGTCCAGGTGGAGCTCGGGATGATCCGGCAGCTGCTGTGACCCCAGGGGAAGAAACTGCGTCCTCAGGGGATCCGAGTAGGGATCCTTCCAATCAATAAGACTCAGGATGTAGGGCGAAATCCTGATACTCATCGGCGCCTGGTGGAGCCCACGCTTCAAGTCCTCGTAAAACTCCGGTTCAGCAAGACCCCCCAGCGCCTCCTTCAGTTTATCCACGCTCGTAACCGAGTTCCGCGTTTGAAACACATGCGAATGGAAGGTCTCGCCATCCAGGGACTCATACGCCGGTATGGATTTCCAGAACGCGTCCCTCCTCAACGCCCTGTGGGTCAACCGGGGGTCTTCATTTGATTCAGTCGTCTCGTCCGTCTTCAATTCAGCCAGTTCCATAACAGTCGAACCTCTATTGGTGTCTGATTCTGTCGTATTGCAATTCTTCATCCCTCACACGTCAAACCGTTTCCAGACGAGCTTCCATATCCCGCATCGCCAGCCTTACCCGCTCGGAATCGACCTGGTAATAGGAACACCCGCCTCGCTTATCACACCGGATTAAGCCTGCAGATTTGAGAATCTTCAAATGGTGTGAGGCATTTGGCTGAGACACGCCCAGCCGTTTTGCCAGATCGCAAACACTGATCGGCGTTCGGCTTGTTTCCTTTGGTAAAAGCTCAAGAAATCGAAGCCGCAGCGGGTCTGAAAGCGCCTGGAACACCCCCGCCAACTCTTCCTCTGTGTCCATCCATACCTGCCTTTCCTATGACCAAGCGACAATATTGAAAACCAAACCCCGATCAAACCCGACGGATAGGGATCGTAAACCAGCGGATCATGACTGGGAAGAAAGGATTGTGCATACGCCCGATCACCTGAAGTCCCTCCCCTCAATCAAGTTATATACAAGTATTTAAATACTCTGATATAACTGAATGATAAAACGGTGTCAAGTGAAAAGCCGCCACTTCTGCGTCCATAACCTGCACACCATAAGCTGGAGACTGCAAGAATACGCTTGTTCAAGTGGCATATCCTGCTTATATTTCACCGCTTTAGGGAATTTTGTCAACAGTCGGTGTCCCGCCATTCAGGGCATCGGCAGACCCCATCAGGCAGCCCCAGACAACAGGGAATTTAATGAGCAAACGTACGATTTGGGCGGTTTCATTGTTCGTTGCGAGTCTCCTCGTCTTTACCGGACTGAGGATGATGACCGTTTTCTATACCGATTGGCTCTGGTTCAAGAACCTCGGCTATGAGTCGGTCCTCATCACGGGGGCCTTTGCCCGCGCCGGCACGTTCCTGACCTTCTGGTCGTTATTTGCGCTCATCGCCGGCAGCAATGTCTATATTGCGCGGAAATATGGACTCAGCACCCGAGAACTTCCGATGGAAGTCATTGCGGGAGATGCGGTTCCGCTGGCACCGATCAAGATCAAGCGTCAGCGTCTGTTGTGGATATCCGTCGTTCTGGGCGCGGGCTTTTTCATGGGGATTATCGGCACAACGGTCTGGACCGCCGTCTTGCGTTATTTTCACCCGGTCGACTTCGGGATCTCCGATCCAATCTTCGGCAATGAGCTGAGCTTTTACAATTTCACCTTGCCAATGTACACCTTCCTGAGGGGATGGCTCCTCTTCTCTGTCGCTATTGCCGCGGGAATGGTCGTGCTCTCCTACTATCACGACCGATCGCTGAGAAGGGAAGGCAGCGGCTGGGTTACCACACCGTATTTCAGGGTGCATCTCTCCGCGCTAGGCGCAGTCTTCGCACTCCTCCACGCCTGGGGATATCACCTGAAGGAATACGATCTCCTCTTTTCGTTCAGAAAAGAGAGCTTTTTCGGAGCCGGCTATACGGATGTCCACGTACAGATGTTCGGCTACAGACTCATGCTCATTCTCTCCGTGGTCCTGGCCATCGTCCTGATCTACAACCTCCATTTCAAAGGATGGCGACTCCCGGCGCTCGGTGCAAGTGGATACCTGGCCGCGGTGGTCCTCATCAGTTGGATCGTGCCGTCTGTCTATGAACAGTTCGTGGTCATGCCTAACGAACTGAAGCTGGAAACCCCTTACATCAATCATACCATAGAGTTCACGCGCAAGGCATACGGGCTGGACAAAGTGGAAGAGGTCCCGTTCCCCGCCGATTCTGCGCTTACGCTCGACGACATCCGGATGAATCTCCCGACAATTCGAAGCATCCCTTTGTGGGACCGCCGTCCCCTGAAAGCCACATACGGACAACTGCAGGAAATCCGTTCATACTACCGGTTCGCCGGTGTGGATGTGGACCGGTATCAGATCGACGGTTCTTACCAGCAGGTGATGCTCGCAGGGCGTGAATTCTCACGCAACTCACTCCGTGGCGAAACCTGGCTGAACAAGCATCTGGTATTCACACACGGATACGGCATTTGCATGAGCCCTGCCAATGAGATCAGTGGCGAGGGACTTCCGGAATTCTACGTCAAGAACATCCCGCCGGTTTCCCCGGTGGGAATTCGTATTGGCCGACCGGAAATCTATTATGGCGAAACCATGCGGGACTATGCCATCGTAAAAACGCTGACTCAGGAGTTCGATTATCCCAGCGGCGATGAAAATGTCTATACCACCTATCAGGGCAAAGGAGGGGTGCTCATCAGCTCCTTCCTCAGGCGCCTGGCATTCGCCATCCGCTTCGGCGACCCCTATCTCCTGGTAACCGACAACCTCACACCGGACAGTCGCATCCTGTTCGATCGGCATATCGGCCGACGCTTTCGGGATGAAGGGCCCAAGCGGTTCGAGAAACTCGCCCCATTTCTGAAATACGACAAGGATCCCTACCTCGTTACGGCCAACGACAGGCTGTACTGGATCCAGGATGCATACACTGTGAGCAACATGTATCCCTATTCCCAGCCATACGGCAGACCCTATATTCGGGAAACGAACTACATACGCAATTCAGTAAAAGCGGTAATGGACGCATACGATGGAACCGTCACTTTTTATATCTGGGATGAAGAAGACCCCCTGATTCAATGTTACGCCGCCATATTTCCTGACTTGTTTCGCCCAAAGTCCGAAATGCCCGTTTCCCTTCGCAGCCACGTCAGATATCCCACGGACCTGTTCAAAATCCAGTCCTCGCTCTACAACACCTTCCACATGACTACGCCACAGGTCTTTTACAATCGGGAAGATGTGTGGGAACCCGCTGTCGAGATCTACGGCGTTTCCGAACGCCCCCAGGTCATGGATCCATATTATGTCATTTTTAGACTCCCCAACGAGGATCGGGAAGAGTTCGTGCTTATGCTCCCGGCCACACCCGCGGGGAAGGCGAACATGATCGCCTGGCTGTTCGCCCGGTGCGATGGACCCAATTACGGACGGCTGATGGTCCACAAACTGCCCAAAGAGAAACTCATCTACGGTCCTATGCTGATCGAGCGCAGGATCGACCAGGACACGGAAGTCTCCAAGGAAATCACGTTGTGGAGCCAGCGAGGTTCGGACGTGATTCGTGGAAACCTCCTGGTCATCCCGATCGAAAACTCCTTCATCTATGTCGAACCGCTCTACTTGCAGGCCACCCAGTCGGGCATGCCCGAACTGAAGCGTGTACTCGTCGTCCACGGTGAGAAACTGGCCATGGGAAAAACCCTCGATGAGGCCCTTCAGAAGGTGTTTGGAGCAGATTCAGATGGACCGCTCAGAAAAGCGGCGCCAGCGGGAGAAGACAGAACCATCGGTGAACTCAGCCAGAACGCGCTGAAACATTTCGAGGCCGCTCAGGAGAACCTGCGCAAAGGGGATTTCGGAGCGTACGGAGCATCGATCGAAAAACTGAAAACCACCCTCGTCAAACTCAGCAAAGTCTCAGCCGGCAGCGAGGGGACAGAATCGCCATGAGCAGCCGCTCAACCTGGTCCGCTCTGCTTACCGAACAACGGCTCGAGGCCAGCTCACACGTGGATGAATTGGGCACCCGGGAAGTCCTGGAACTGATCAACACCGAGGACAGAAAAGTAGCCGCTGCAGTTCAGGCCGTGCTCCCTGAAATCGCCGGGGCCGTGGACCTTGTGACCGCAGCCTTCCGACAGGGTGGAAGACTGTTTTATACCGGCGCAGGAACCAGTGGAAGACTCGGTGTGCTGGATGCCTCCGAGTGTCCTCCGACTTTCGGTGTCGATCCTGGAATGGTACAGGGAATCATCGCTGGTGGAGAACCCGCCCTGGTGAGATCTCAGGAAGGGGCCGAAGACCTCGAGCAGAACGGTGCGGAAATCATCGAACAAAGAGGCGTGAATGGGCGGGACGTGGTAATGGGCATCGCAGCCAGCGGTGTAACGCCTTTCGTTCTGGGCGCAATCAGCAAGGCCCGCGAACTGGGTGCCGGCACGGTCTTCTTCACGTGCAATCCCGCATCTGCAGAAAAAGTCGACGCCTGTGTGAAAATCACGCCAACCGTTGGGCCTGAGGTGGTAACAGGATCCACGCGAATGAAGGCAGGCACGGCCACAAAAATGGTGTTGAACATGATTACAACTGCGGCTATGATCAAGCTGGGCAAAGTCTACGGCAACCTGATGGTTGATCTAAAACCTTCCTGTGCAAAACTTCAGGATCGTGCAGAAAGAATTCTTACGGAAACCACGGGGTTGAACCCGCACGACTGCGGCAAAGCCCTGGAGGAAGCGGAGAACGATTTGAAGACAGCGATCGTCATGACAAAACGGGCCGTTTCTCTCGAAACGGCCCGCGATCTGCTTCTTCGGAACAATGGTGTTGTCAGAGATGCTCTGTCTGCCCAGACGCAGACCTGAGGCGTTCTCCCCTACCCTTTCCCGTTCTCGCTGTAGAACGCCTTGACCAGACCGTCCAGATGCTCCTTGGGATTCAGGGCTGCCTTCAACCCAATCGAGTACGACGTTTTACCCAGCAGTTTCAAACCGTGTCCGTAGTCATTGAAATGGGTGCTGCAGTACTCCACAACCGACTGGCCGCTCTCGCTTGCGGCATTCGCGATCACCTGGTAGGCCTCTGGCTCGAATTCCAGCTCGATCTCGTAGGACGTGCGAAAGCGTTCCGTAAACGCACTCACGTCCCGGTGGATCACCAGTCTGCTGAGTTCCATTTCCGGGTCCTCTACAACCGCTGCGGTGACCTTGAAGCTTCGAATCTCTGTTGAAGGAAGTGTTTTCTCGAATTTGAGCAGCGTCCGTTCGCAAACACTCACAAGTGCGCGAGCGCCGGTTTGCTCCTTCGATGCCATTTCCGCAAGCCGGTGAAGTGCCTCGTCATCAAAGGTCAGTTCGATGCCGTAGGCTTCGAAATCGCGTTTCTTGCCAAGTGTCACGGAACAGTTCGGGCTCTTCAGGATCTCATATAGATCCTCTACCGAAAGGGGTTCCAGAACGGCCACTACAGGCAGCCTGCCGACGAACTCGGATTCGAAACCGAATTCCAGGAGATCCTCTGTCGTCACCTGCTTCATCAGATCTGTGCGATTCGCTTCGGCCAGTTGTGTTTTCAGAACATCGGTCTTGAACCCCAAACCGCCCTTGTTCAAGCGTCGCCCAACGATCTCCTCCATGCCGTTGAACGCACCGCTTACGATGAACAGAATATTGCGTGTGTTTATTTTCTCGCGTTCCATTTTGCCGCTTTGCTGAAACTTCATCATGGCTTCCATCTGTGAGGCCATGTCGTGAGGTGCTTTCAGATCCACCTCGGTTTCTTCCATAAGTTTCAGCAGATTTCGCTGAACGCCTGTGCGGGACACGTCCGGACCCACCAGACTGGTTGTCGAGGCGATCTTGTCGATCTCGTCCACATAAATGATCCCGTACTGAGCTTTTGAGAGACTGCCGCCGGCCTCTCGAACCAGGTCCCTTACCAGATCCTCGACGTCACCGCCTACGTATCCGGTTTCACTGAATTTCGTTGCGTCACCCTTCACGAAGGGAACGCCGATCCGCTGCGCAATCAGCTTGATCAGGTAAGTCTTGCCGACACCTGTTGGACCGATCAGCAAAATATTGTTCTTGATATTGCCCACATACCGCTGCGCATCTTCAGGGTTTTCCAGATCCAGCTTCATCCGGTTGAAGTGCGTGCAGATCTTGGTGGCAAGCACCTCTTTGGCGGCCCGCTGTTTGATGACATATTCGTCGAGGAAGGCCTCGAGTTCTTCCGGCTTCATATCGAAATCGATAGGCTCTTCTTCCGTCTCTTCAACGTGCGGTCCTTGCTGCACACCATCGGCCTCAGATTGCGGAAAAACCACCTGTGCACCATACTTTTTCTCAATCAGATCTTTGAGATCTTTCTGCAATTCTGCCGGATTTACGGGACGATTCTCGGACATCCGTTGAATACTCCCTTGTTTTATAATGGGTAGAGGTCCACCCTTTGTGAGGTCTTCTGTTTAGAATTTCTGGCATTTTAAGAATACCCGGTCGATATTATCTTGTCAAGGTCAATGAAATTTTGGGTGTTCCAGTTCGTGTGTGAAGAACATTGTGTTTCTGAAATCGAGCAGACGTCACCCACGTGATCTTGCCGATACATCCAGCGGAAAAAGAATATCCAATCGAATACTCTAACTCGTACAGACGCAGGTTCACATATCCAATCGTGTCGGGAGACCAGACAATGGATCCTCGAGAAATTGCAGAAATTGTCAAACGGATACCCATATTTCAGGGTTTCACTGCCGAGCAGACCACTCGAATGCTGGATGTCTGTGAGGAAAGGAAGGTCGAAGCTGGTGAGTTCATTTTCCGAGAGGGCACACAGAGTTCCGAGATGCTCATTCTGCTGGAAGGCCATCTGCATGTGACCACACGCTCCGGAGCGGAAATCGCATCGGTCTGGGAAATGGGTCTTGTGGGAGAAATGGGTACACTTACCGACCAAACCCGCTCCGCGTCCGTGGTGGCAATCCAGCCCTCTCGCATGCTGTCGATCAGTAGAGAGGAACTGCTCAAACTGATCGATGAAGACAAAGACATGGGATTCGAAATCTACAAGAACGTAACACTACTCCTGTGCGATCGGCTTCGCGACAACAACATTCTCCTGGAACAGCAGTATCTGGTTCTGGAAGACCTTGCCGGTGAAGGATAACAGATCGTGAACCTAGGCTATCTGACACTCAGGCGTCTCACGGAGGAACTCGGCAGGGCGGTTGTCGGGAAGCAGGTCAAGGCCGCTGCTATGCGGGGCGAACACGACCTGATATTGGACTTCGAGAATGCGCCCGGAATCTTGCTCTCCGCTTCCCCGGTCCTCGGAAGGATATGTCTTTCACACCAGAAAGCGAATGGCGATCAGGACCTGCCTGCCTGGGTCACGAAATTCGTGGTTCACGGGGTGATCGAGTCGGTAGATCAGGTCCCGTTCGAGCGAGTCATCGTACTGAAGTTTTCGAAACGCGACCGCCTGGGTGGCAAATCCAGTTGTCGTCTGATCACTGAAGTCATGGGCAGAAACAGCAATGTCATCCTGGTCTCCGAACCCGACGGACGCGTGGAGGGAGCCCTCAGAAGAATCAGTGAACGGGTGAACAGGAAAAGACAGATCCTGCCCGGGAAGCCCTATGTGGGTCCCCCGCCGCTCAACCGGCCCCTGCCCGAAGAGGTGTCTGTTGCCCAACTCGAAACCGCCTTGCAGTCGAACCCGAGCACCCCGGCCGACGCCCTGCAGAAGTGCGTGGCCGGCATGGACAAACTCATTGCTGGCGACCTCCTTCATCAATCTGGGATCATCGCCGGAGGGGCGCCGTCCGAATCCTCACTGTCCACCCTCAGCAGGCTGTTGGCGGAATTCTTCGAAGCGCCCGCCTATCTCGACCGCCCTTCCATCACGCGCAGCGGAAAACGCTTCTCCGTGTGTACAGTGCGCTTGCCGAACGCAGCTCCAGATATCATAGAGCAATTCGATACCGTGAGCGAGGCCATTGAAGAGTTGGCAGTTATAGAGGTTCGTGAAGCCGGTACGGGTTCCCGAAAGGGAGAAATCGAAAAAGAACTGCGTACGGTACTGGAAGGAATTCAGCGAAAGATGATCCGCATCGAATCCGACATCGAGGATTCCCAAAACGCGGATCTCTACGAGAAATACGGCAATATCCTGATGGCCAATCTCCACGAGATCAAATCCGGGATGGACACCATTACCCTGCCCGATATTTATGACGCAGATGCTCCGCCGGTTACGATTCCGCTGAATCTCAAGCGCCTACCTCACGAAAACGCGCGGACCTACCTGAAAAGGAGCACGAAAGCCCGGAAGGGTGGCCCGATTCTTGAGAACAGGCTTGAAAAATCCAGGGCAGAACAGAAGGAACTCGAGTCCAGCCTAAATCAGATCGATCAGGTTACCCAACAGGACCTGGAAGCCTTTCAGGATCGACTGATCACCAAAGGATATTTGCGCCCTCGCAAAAAGACGCCCGAAGCCAAGCGCCGAAAAGTAGCGGAGGGAGGCATCCATCCCAGACGATACCGAACCTCGGACGGATGGTCGGTGCTGGTAGGACGGAACAACACAGAGAACGATCGGCTCACTGCAGGCGCTGCGAGAGAGGACATCTTCCTCCACGCTCAGGGCTGCCCGGGCTCCCACGTTATCCTGAAATCCGCCGGCAATGCAGGAAGTCCACCCAAAAAGTCCCTGGAAGAAGCGGCGCGGCTGGCTGCGTACTGGAGCAAGGCCAGAAACTCCCGAACCGTTCCGGTAAACTACACAGAGGTACGCCATGTGAACAAGCCCCGGGGTGCGGCCCCGGGGCTTGTTAGAATCCGAAATGAGAAAACGCTATTTGTTAACCCTGGAGAAATCAGCAAAGAAGAAGACTGATCGGAAGCAAAGGTTCAGAATTTCTCCGAATAGGTCAATCTGATCTGACGTTCAGGTTGCGGGTTTCGCTGGCCGTCCTGCGCCACATCCCGCAAATCCAGCCCAACCGTGAATCTGTCGGAAATCAGCCAGCGGCCTCCCAGGTTCATAATTCCTCTCCCGCTACCCAGTGTTGCATCCCCATTGTTGTTCACCGCAAAATCGTATTCCGCCAGCAGAATAATCCACTTCCCCAGCAGAAAATCCAAACCCGCAAACCCCGAAAAATCTCTGTCCCCATCCGAGTCCTCGAAACTTCGATTGGCGCCCCCGTGAATGCCCAATTCCCCAAGTGGAACACCGTAGTTCTTGCTCAAGACCGCGTATAAACCTTTCGACTTGGTCGTATACCTGGAGAGACCGGCGTCATATGCGCCATATCCCTGCGAGTGATACCCCACAGCCAGTGCTGGCAGCCCGGTCGTCTCATCGGTGATGCGCACCCGGCTCGCGAATTCCACTCTGGGGTTCCATCGGGCACCCTGATTACCCACAATGTGTTGCCCACCGAACGAAAATCCCACACTTGCCCGGTTGAACACGCCCATTTCCATCTGTGTGAGAATTCCGTTTCCTTCATAGAGACGCACATCAACAGAAAACGAACCCCTTGGAAGCAGACCGGCGGTCGGGCTGTCGATCAGCCACCTGGGCTGCGCCCTCTCTTGCCCGAAAAGCGGCTGGACAATCAGACTGCAGATCGCACAAATCAGTATCGCTCTCATGAAGCTTTCTCCCCACGGTGAATTGTGAACGCCCGGATCTCTTGTTCCGGAGCGTCGATTCGGATTTCAATAGCATGTTCAGGCAGCAATTCAAGGGCGCGGTCCGCCCACTCCACCAGACATATGCCGCCGGCCGCCAGGTAATCGTCCCATCCCAGGTCTGCCAGTTCCTCTGCTCCTCCAAGTCTGTAGAGATCAAAATGGAAAATCTTTACCGGCCTCCCGTCCGCGTACTCCCCAGAATACTCGTTCACGAGAATAAAGGTGGGACTGTTCACCCGGTCCTTTACGTGAAACCCCTCGCAAATTCCCTGTGTCAGACAGGTCTTTCCGCTGCCCAGGTCACCAATGAGCGCCAGACAGTCTCCCCCTGAGAGCTGGCGCGCGAATTCGCGCCCCCACGTACGGGTCTCCTCAGGTGAGGAGGTGGTCATATGACAATCCGCCTCTGACATCTGATTGGCCTGATTTCAGGTACAGGGAATTAGGGAGTAGAAGCACCGGATCACTACAGATCCGAAACAAGAGGGGAAACGTACAACCCCAACGGATAAGGGGTTTATCCGTCGGCCAAACATTCGATTCTATCTTTCTGCTGTATCTCAGCGGCCCTTCAAAATAGCCACGGGCAGAATCATTTCTTCCATAGATATTCCACCGTGCTGGAAACTGTTCGCGTAAAGCCGCTGATACTCATTGAACTTCGTGGGGTATACGAAGTAATGGTCTTCTTTCGTGATGATATAATTTGTCCCGAGTCCCACACTGGGCAATCCATAAAGCTCCGGATCCTTCACGTGGACCGCGTGTCTGGGGTCGCATCTGAGATTCTTGCCATATTTGTAGCGCAGGTTCGTGGAAGTCTCCCGGTTCCCATGCGCCAGGGTTGCACTGCCGCTCATCACACACCCGTGGTCGGTCGTGAGCACGATTGTTGTGTCGGTTTCTGCCAGCTTACGAAGCATTTCGAAAAGGGACGAATGGGAGAACCACGACCTCGTCAGAGAACGGTACGCACTCTCGTTTGGCGCCATCTCCTTCAGAATATCCGATTCGGATCGGCCGTGCGTTAGAATATCCAGAAAATTGAAAACAACCGACATCAGTGGGAAAGACCGGTAGGTGTGCACTTTTTTCACCAAATTGTTGCCTTCCGCGATATCCAACACCTTCACATAGCGTGTCTCGAGCTTGAGCGTCGGATCCATTTCATCCAACTGTCTGTCCAGAAGCTGATGCTCGTGACGGTTTTTGCTGTTTTCATCATCCCTGGCTGTTCGCCACTCGTCCGGATAGAGTTTCGCGATATCAATGGGAAACAGCCCGCTGAATATGGCATTCCTGGAATAAGGTGTGGCGGTCGGCAAAATGGAATAATGATATCGCTGGTCCACTTGAAACAGTTCGGACAACAGGGGTAAAATGGCCAGCCAGTGATCCAGCCGCAAGCAATCCACCACCACGAAGAATACCTGTTCTCCCGCCTGTACAGCTGGGAGCACGTGCTCGGAGACCACATCCACGGAAAGCGTGGGCGAATCTTCTTCATCCTGCACCCATCTAGCGTAGTTCGACTCTACGAACTTGGCGAACTCCTGATTGCATAAACTTTTCAGGTCCTGGTGCATCTTTCGCAGACCTGCGTCGAAATACCGGTCCAGTTCGTTATCCCACTCCGAAAGCTTCACGTGGAGCTCGGTCCAGTCCCCAGAGGAAGTCGCGCTGGACATCATTTCCCGCATCCGGGTCGACGCCGCCACATAGTCCAGCCCCATCCGGTCTTTCAAAATCTGTCTGGCGTCGAGCAGTTTCTTGCACGCGGACAGGATCTGGCTGGGATTTACCGGCTTGGTCAGGTAATCATCAATACGCTGGCCCAACGCCTGTTCCATCAGCCGTTCTTCCTCATTCTTGGTGATCATGATCACAGGTATATCCGGACTGATGTCCTTGATCACGGAAAGCGTCGAAAGCCCGTCCCGCCCCGCCATCATCTCATCCAGAAGGACAATATCGAATCCCCGCTTCTGAATCATCGCAATGGCGTCATCACCATTTGTAACAGGGGTGACTTCATAACCTCGTTCATTCAGAAAGATCGCGTGCGGTCGAAGCAGATCGATCTCATCATCCGCCCAGAGCACCTGCTTTTTATCCGCCACTTTTGCCACTTGCATCTCCTTCGGGTTGGCGGGTCGTGACCCGCCCTCCGGCTAACGCTCTCTGGTTTCTGGCGACGCCATGGGCAAACTGATCAAGAATGTGGTACCTACGCCCGGCGCACTCTCTTGCACGATGATCTTTCCAGAATGATAATCTTCCACGATTCGTTTAACGAATGCCAGCCCCAGGCCCCAACCCCGCTTTTTGGTGCTGTAGCCGGGCAGGAAAACCTGCCTTACCAGATGGGGCGGGATGCCCTTGCCGTTGTCTCTAACATGTACATCCACCCATTTTCCATCCTGGCTTCTTTCAGCAGTCACATCGATCCTGCCGCCTTTGCCTTCCATCGCATCGGCTGCATTCTTGAACAGGTTCTCGAACGCCCATCCCAACAACTGTTTGTTGATGGGGATCGGTGGCACGTCTCCCGACATTTTCGTAATGCTGATTTCTCTGGACAGCCTGTCCCGCAAGTAGGAGGCCGTTTCCTCAACGATCTCCCCGAGATTCTCCAGGCGGAGTTCCGGGGTCGACCCGATTAAACTGAAGCGAGAGGCGATTTTGTTCAGCCGGCTGGTATCCTCCTCCATTTCCGCAACGATCTGTTCGAAGCGTTCCCTTGAATCGGTGTCTGCAGGATCGAGAGGATTTTGCAACTCGGCTTTCATCAGTTCGATCCAGCCATACAGCGAGGAGAGCGGTGTGCCAAGTTGATGTGCCGTCTCCCTGGCCATACCCACCCAGATCGACCGCTGTTCGCTGTTCTTGATATTTCGGAATCCAAGATATCCCACGCCGATAAACAGGCCGGTCACGCAAAGCGCCACCCACGGCAGCCATGCCAGGCGGTTCACAAGGGGCGGATCACCGTAATTCAGCAATCGCTTTGCCGGGGTCTTGTTGGGCCCAATCATTGGGATTTCGAATTCGTAGGGCGGATTTTCCAGATTGAGACGTCTTACGACGGCCCTTACCTTGTCGAGCGCCTCAGGGGACTTGTCCTCTGGAGGTATCCCGATCGCTTTCCAGTAATGCGGCATTCCCGCTTCGTCGGTAATCACCACAGGGAATCGTGTGTTCCGGATGGTCTCAAAAATGATATCCAGATCCGGACCCTGCTTGACAATAATCGTATCCCGGGTCGGGATGCTGTAAAAGAAGGCGAGTCGCTTCACGCCCTGGCGAGCGTCCTGTCGAACAGGCTGAACAACGAAAATCTGGGTATAGATAAGGAACGCCAGAATGATGGCGATGGCAGACAGGAAAAAGTACGCACCGAACCACCGGTTCATGCTCAACGCGGCCTGCCAGTTGCTCAAATGGATTCGGATGCCGGTAGGTGCTGTGTGTCCGGCAGAGACAGCTGGGCTGGCCTCGGGTTTCTCGTCTACTGGGGTCATTCCGCTGCCTTTCCTCCTGGCCATTGGATGTCCGCTGGTCTACTTCCCCTGAACGCCCAGAAAGGACCCGGGTTCCAACTCATCCGGAGCCTCGAATCGCTTGCGCCAGAATACCATAGTAATTGCGCCAAGCAGAACCGCGAACCAGAGAGTACATACACGTGTTACCAGTGTTGCCGCAACTGCATCCGACAGCGGTGCCCCCCTGTAGACGAGCCACGCCGACATGCTCCCCTCCGTGGTTCCTAGACCACCAGGCAGCAGGGTAGCCGCACCAAAAAGGGTTGCGAAACTGTAGACAAAGGTAGCCTGAATGACACCCTGGTCGATGCCGAATCCACGCAGCACTATGGCGAACCCTGCACATTCGCACATCCAGGCGATGATCCCGGCAGCTACACCGATCAGGAGATTCCTGGGGTGGAGCAGCAAACGCGTACCGTCGTAGGCAGCGACGAGGGACTGCGAGAATCGCCCGATCAGGGGCAGTTTTTCTATTTGTCGAATGATAAAATGGGAGGTGGCGGGAGATCCTAAAGTGAGGAGTAACAGCGCAATTCCAGCAAATCCAGCGAGAAGGGGTATCACGCCTTGCTGATGGGTAAAAATACCCAGAAATGCCAGAAAAATCAAGGAGATAATGTCACAAAGCCGTTCCGTAAAAACAGCAGGGGCAGTCCGGCTGACCGGAAGTCCGGTCCGGTTCTTGATCATCACCGCTTTCAGCAGTTCGCCCGACTTTCCCGGCGTAACGGACATCACAAAACCTGCCAGAAACACCACCAGACTGTCTACAATACCGAGTTGCGTGTCGAGTTTGTTCAGAAAATAGTGCCATCTGAGGTATCTGAACAGAAAATTCCCTGCTGAAAGCAGGAGGACCGGAAAAATCAGCCACCAGTTGAACCGCTCGAACGCCGACAACAAAGATGAAGCATCCGAATAAATGCTGAAACCGATATAGAGGACCGCACCAAAGCCAACCGAAAAAACAATCTTATTCCAGTATTTAGAAAGCATTATAGCCTTTCTCTATCGGTCTTTAAGATTTTCTGAAGATTACAGGATACTGCTCCCTCGCAAAGCAGTGCACAGATTGATTATAGGAATTTTGGCACCCATTGGTCAAATTCAGAAAAACCATTTGCGGAAGATGCTTCATTTTTATATATTTAGTTGTTGTTTCCGGGGCAAGGCATAAATTACATAGCCCTGGAGGTGGAACCTGTTTTTCTTACCCAAACTTGATTTTTGCATCAAAATATAGCGGTAGAGAAAGGAGGGGTAGCCACACGATGGCTGGGGTCCTGGTTAGAGACGATGAGCCGTTCGAGAAAGCTCTGAAGCGGTTCAAAAAGACCTGCGAGAAGGCAGGCATAATGACAGAGATGAAAAAACACCAACATTTCGAGAAACCAAGTGAGCGGCGGAAGCGAAAAATCGCTGCTGCGAAGCGGAAACGGTTAAAATTCGAACATAAATTTAACCAGTAACTGCATCTGGTTGCCCATGAAATGTAACGTTTCGTAATAGCCGCACCTTTTAAAACTGGTGCGGCTATTGTTTTATCTTGATAAACTGGCGAAATCACGCAGAGACTATCAGAAGGGAGCGACTTCATTATGAATTTTCTGGACCTTATACTCTTGATCGTCCTGTCGTGGCTCACCTTTAAAGGCTGGCGCATTGGTTTGGTACGCAGCCTCGTTGGCCTGGTCAGCCTTGTTCTTGCCTACGGTTTCTCCCTGAGTTACGGAGGTACGGCGGCCGCAAGGATCGCCGGGGAGAATACCGAAGTCGGAGCGGGCGCCACCCTGATCGGATTTCTCCTGGTATTCGTCATCACCATGGGAATCTGCTATGTGGCGGGCAGAATTCTCCACACGGTCCTCCAGGCCACGCCACTTGGTGCAATCAACGCCATTGGCGGAGCGGCATTCGGCCTGGCTCAGGCCCTGCTCATTCTGGGTCTTGCAACCATCCTCATACGGGCCTATCCCCCTCACAGCACCCTACCTGGCTATATTGACAACTCTGCCCTCGTTCAGCCTGTTCAGCAGTCGGCCATCGCACTGATGGATGTGATTCAAATGATATATCCAAGAGGGTCGGAACTCTACAACAAGCTCGTACCCGGAGGCACAGACACACCCGAATTTGTGGATGACGCCAACAGGAAAGCAGAAGAGGCCAAAGCCAAACTCGATGAATTGATGCAACAGTCCAGAAACAAACTGAAGAAACAGGAATAGTGATTCTGAGGACCAGAACGAAATTCCCGAAACACCATACCCGCGCATAATGTCCTATGACTGCATCTGCGACGTTATGCGTTTGCTTTACCAGCATTCAGTCAGCAATCACCGGAATCATATGGACATTTCTCCCAAAACGCTTATTACCCTGGAATTCGATAAAGTCCTGTCCCAGATCTCGGCACGCGCCGTCTCCGACATCGGACGTGGGGAGATCCAGACACTGCTGCCGGTCGACGATCTCCAACTGATCCAAACGCGTATGGGGCCGGTTCTCGAAACCATGGACCTGATCGCTTTTGACGATCCCATGAGTGTTGGCTCAATACCAGATATCCGGTCTTCGCTTCAGGCCAGTACGGTTCCAGGCACCGTGCTCACCATTGGCGAACTCCTGGAAATCGGACTGGTCCTTCAGGAGTCCAGGCGCCTGCTGACCTATCTCAAAAAGAGAAAAGAGAAATATCCGAAACTCTGGTTGATCATCTCCGGATTGAGTGAAGAACCGTGGCTCGAAGAGGCCTTCCAGAAAGCACTGGATCCGGCTACCGAATCCGTGAAAGACTCGGCAAGCCCGGAACTGCGGCAGATCCGCCGGAGCATCGATCAGACCAAAGCATCCATTCGTGAACGTGTGGAGAGCATTCTGGCAAAACTGCCGGATGATGTGGTGCAGGACAGACTGGTGACCCTGCGTGGAGGCCGCTATGTCATCCCCATCCGGGAAAATCAGAAAAGCCGGATGAATGGACTTATACACGACCAGTCCTCCAGCGGTGCCACCCTGTTCATGGAACCTATGGCTGCGGTGGAATTGAACAACAAACTCAAACAGCTGGAACTCGCCGAGCAGCAGGAAATCAAGCGTATTCTGCGACAGCTTTCCGAGTCGGTTGCACAAACGAGCCAGCAGCTCGACCACAACCTTCGCCTGCTGTGCAGTTTCGATTCCCTCTACGCCAGGGCCGCATACTGTAGAAATCTGGATGCTGCCGAACCCGATTTCAATGAAGAAGGGTTCGTCCTCCTGAAAGGAGCGAGGCATCCGCTCCTGGTCCAGCGAATGCTAGATGAAGCCGAATCTGGATCGGTGGTACCGCTGGATCTCAAACTCGGCGACGAATCCTCCTGGACGCTCATCCTGACCGGGCCGAATGCGGGCGGAAAAACCGTGGCCCTCAAAACACTGGGCCTTCTTGCCCTGATGGCCCAATCGGGCCTGCCCGTTCCCGTGCAACCCAAATCTCAGCTGCCTGTTTTTCATGGAATTTTTGCAGATATCGGCGATGCCCAGTCCATCGAAAACGACTTGAGCACATTCTCTTCTCACGTGAGCAACCTGGTGGACATCTGCAGAGGCGCGCACCGGAATGCCCTTGTGCTGCTCGACGAGATCGGTTCCAGTACGGATCCCGACCAGGGGTCCGCGCTCGCAATGGCACTATTGCAAGAGCTCACGGGCCGTGGCTGCCGCACCGTGGCCACCACACACCACGGAGCGCTCAAGGCATTCGCACACAGCACGCCAGGCATTTCGAATGGTTCAATGGCCTTTGACGCCGCTACGCTCCAGCCCACCTTCCAGCTTCGGCTGAACATACCCGGCAGCAGCTATGCCTTCGAAATTGCCCGACGGCTGAACATGCCGGGTGACATTATCGATACGGCAGAAGAAATCGCCGGCAGTGAGGTCGGTCGGGTAGAATCACTGATTGCCGAACTCGATGAAACGTATCAGAGATATACAGAGGAGCTGGAGCTGGCGGAAAAGAACCGCCTGGAAATGGAAGCGCTGAAAACTGATTACGAGGCGAGGGTAGATGACGTGAATCGCCGGGAGCACGAACTGAAGCACGGCGCCAGACAGGAAGCTCAGCGGATCCTGTCGGATGCAAATGCCCTGGTTGAGCGGACCGTGCGTGAACTCAGGGAAAACAAGGCCGACAGGGCATCCATCAAAACGGCGCACGCCGGACTGGACGCCGCAAGGCAGGATATTGTGAAGCACCTCGAGGTCTCTGAACCGGAACCCGCCGAGATCGTCCTGGCCCCGGGAGAAACGGTATGGGTCAGCAGCTTCGGAAAGGAAGGCAGAATCATTTCCCTGAAGGAGGGATCCGGACGAGCCCTTGTGGAAGTCGGCAAGGTCAGGGTAGAGCTTTCCCTGGCGGATCTGCAATCCCGACAACCCGAACCCGATTCGAAAAACACAGCGTCGACCACCTCCTTCAAAACACGAAGCGACATCGAAATAAGCCTGGATCTTAGGGGGATGACCGTTGAGGAAGCGCTGGACGCCGTGGACAAATATGTAGACGACCTCTACATGGGCCGGGTGGAAATTGCGACCGTCATCCATGGAAAAGGAACGGGAGCGTTGCGCAAAGCCGTATCTACCTTTCTCAACTCCCACAGCTTCATCAAATCTCAACGTCTTGGAAAATACGGCGAGGGCGGCTCCGGCGTCACCATCGTCGCCCTGCACATGGACCGCGACTGACCTGGCGCTCTCAGACCAGCCTCCGCCTCATCTTTCATTTCTGTCGCCTATCCAACCCTTTCAGCCTCTTCAATTTGACCGATCGGTGGATTGACACCCCACGTGTATTATTCTATATTATCGCGATTCTAAGTCAGCAAAGTGCCAACCCTTTCAGTGACCCTCCCCGACCCGAAAATATGCTCATATCAGACCTTCAGATACCCTCCGGCCGATACTGTAATTCCCTAACGGCCTATTCGCGATACGCGACCCTTGAGGTCCCCGTCGGAAATGTGCCTCTCGGAGGTGCCAACCCAATCCGTGTGCAGTCGATGACCACCACGGACACGATGGATACGGAGGGCACCGTAGCACAATCGATTCGGATGATCGAGGCCGGCTCGGAATACGTCCGGATCACAGCACCCAGCCAGAATGAGGCCCGCAACCTCGAAGCCATCAAGAATGGCCTTCGGAGCCGAGGTTTCGACACCCCCCTCATCGCAGACATCCACTTTACACCGAATGCTGCCGAGATCGCCGCCAGAATCGTCGAAAAGGTTCGGGTGAATCCGGGCAATTATGCTGACAGGAAAAAGTTTCAGATTGTCGAATACTCAGACAGCCAGTATGCGATCGAAATAGAACGCATTCGGGAGAAGTTCTCTCCCCTGGTAAAGATCTGCAAGGAATACGGAACCGCCATGCGGATCGGTACGAATCACGGCTCCCTGTCAGACCGCATCATGAGCCGTTTCGGAGATACGCCCCTGGGCATGGTGGAATCGGCCCTCGAATTCGTCCGTATCTGTCGGGACCTGGACTACCACCAGATCGTCCTGTCCATGAAAGCCAGCAACACCCGCGTGATGGTTCAGGCCTACAGACTCCTGGTTAACCGAATGGAAGCCGAGGGATTCAACTACCCGCTGCATCTGGGTGTCACGGAAGCTGGAGACGGCGAAGACGGCAGGATCAAGTCCGCCGTGGGCATCGGCAGCCTTCTGGAAGAGGGACTCGGTGATACCATTCGTGTGTCCCTGACCGAAGAGCCCGAGGCCGAAATCCCTGTGTGTATCCGACTGGTCGAGCGGTATGTCGGCAGGGAGCATCACGACGACATACCGCCCATCGAATCCTCAAGACTCGATCCGTATGCATATGCGCGGCGATCCTCTTTTGCGGTGGACAGAATCGGTGGAGACCACGTCCCTGTGGTAGTCGCTACGGCGCCTCTCGGGGCAAACACCTCGCCCGATTGCCTGGCTGAAATCGGATATGATTACGAGGCCGATCTCGACAAATGGCACATCGCGGATCAAGCAGCCGATTTCATCTATTTGGGCAAACAGGATGTGTCATACGATCTGCCCGGCACACTCGCCCGAATCGTCGACTACGAGCACTGGAATTCGTCCGACTGTCCGGATGAAGTCTATCCGCTCTTCACCGTAAACGAATACGTAAGTGCGAGCAACCGCTCCCTTGGGGCAAATTTCGTAGTGGCCCAACTCGATGACCTGCAGGAGCCCCTGCTCAGAACGATCTCCGACGACCCTGCGTGCGTGCTTGTCCTGACCACCCGGAACACCCACGCAATGGCTGAGCTTCGCCGGGGATTTCTCCAGCTCCTCGAACACGACATTGGCATACCGGTCATCATCAAGCTCACCTACCCTGCGCTCGATGAAGACACCCTGATGATTCACAGCGCCACAGACGCGGGCGGTCTGCTCATCGACGGCCTGGGTGATGGGCTGTGGATCGACGCACCAGGCAGTCCCGAGACGATCAACAGGATCACCTTCGGCATCCTTCAGGCCGCACGAACGCGGGTCTCCAAAACCGAATACATCTCCTGCCCATCTTGTGGGCGAACGCTGTTCGATCTGCAAGAAACCACTGCGATGATCCGGAAGCGGACCGAACATCTCAAAGGCGTCAAGATCGGAATCATGGGCTGTATCGTAAATGGCCCCGGAGAAATGGCGGACGCCGACTACGGTTATGTTGGCAGTGGTCCCGGACAGATCACCCTCTACAAGGGTCAGGATGTGGTCAAGCGAGGGATCCCGACAGAAGGTGCAGTGGACGAATTGATCGAACTGATCAAGGCAGACGGCAGTTGGGTTTCTCCGGCTTAATGAATACTCCGAAACTTCTCACAACCTGAATCCCCTCCATTCCCCATGGCACGCATACCTGAAGACACCATCGAACTGATCCGTCAGTCTGTGGACATCATCGACGTCGTGTCGGAGTTCGTCACGCTCAACAAGCGCGGCAGAAACTTCATGGGACTCTGTCCATTTCACGACGACCACTCCCCTTCCATGAATGTTTCTCAGGAGAAGCAAATCTACAAGTGCTTCTCCTGCGGCGCGGGCGGGAACGTCTACACCTTTCTGACCGAGCTCGAAAAAATAAGCTTCATCGAAGCCGTCCGTAAACTTGCCGAACAGGCAAACATCCCGCTCCCGGAGGACCGGCCGGAAGACAACGGCAGCCAGGAAGTATTCGATACCCTCTATGGCGCCAATGAACTTGCGCTCAAATACTTCAAGCACATGCTGCAGACGGACCCTTCTGGCGAACCCGCAAGGGAGTACCTGAAATCTCGCGGGATCACAGAAGAGATCATCGAAAACTTTTCGCTTGGCTACGCCCCGAACAGCTGGGACGGATTGCTCCATGTCGCCGGAAGACGCGGCTTCAACCCCAAGGTGCTGGAACAGGCCGGCCTCGTAATGGCAAGGAAAGATGACAAGGGTTTCTACGACCGGTTCAGACATCGTGTCATGTTTCCCATCGTATCCCATACCGGAAGAACCGTGGCGTTCGGCGCTCGGGCACTGGATCCAAACGAACAGGCCAAATATCTGAACTCACCGGAAACTCCGGTCTACCACAAAGGCAGCATCCTTTACGGACTCTGGAAAAATCGCGACGCCCTTCGGTCATCCGGCACCGCAATTGTGGTAGAAGGATACATGGACCTCATCGCCCTTGCCCAGGCTGACATCCACAATACCGTCGCATCATCGGGTACCGCGCTGACCACCGACCATGCCCGACTCCTCAAGCGATACGCTGAACATACCGTCCTGGTTTTCGATGGTGATGCGGCAGGCGCCTCGGCGTCTGCAAGAGGGATTGGATCGTTATTCGAAGCCGGTATGGAAACCCGCGTGGTCACACTCGAAGAAGGTCACGACCCCGACAGCTACGTTCGGCAGCATGGGACCAAAGCCTTCCTGAAACTCACCGAAGAAGCCCAACCCGTGATCGACTTTCTGCTCGACTGGATCAAGACCCGAGAGGACCTGACCACGTCCGATGGAAAGGCCAGGGCGGTGGAGTCCATTTCGGAATTCCTGGTTCGGATCAAGGACGAAGCCCTCCGGCAATTCGTCATACAGGAAACGGCCCAGAAACTGGGCACGGACGAAACCACCATCATCCAGGTCATCCAGCGCGCCGGCAGAACGGCACGCACACGCCCCCAGCCGTCGGGCTCCACGCAGCAATTCACCTTTGATCCGGCGCCGAGACTGGAAAGGGAACTTCTGATCCATATGATGACGAAGGGGGCCACTGCAGACAAAGTGCTGCAGGACATTAAACCGGAGGAGTTTTCGAACAGCGCCTATCGAAGAATTGCCAACCTGATCTCCTCGATGCGCTCAGGAGGCCAGTCGCCCGAAGTCGCAGTGTTGCTCGACCACTGCAAGGAAGAAGACCTGAGCCACGTACTCTCCTCGCTGTCTATGGAAATGGGCATCCACAATCCAAACCAGACCGAGGCGCCGCTGGAAGATTACATCCGAACCTTCCGCCTCAAACAACTGGAAACCAGCATCGATCGCCTCGAGGCCCAGCTCCGCTCACCCGACCAGACCACAGACCTCAAAGACATAATGCAACAGCACAGGGAGCTCACCCTGGAACGAAAAACTTTCCTCGAATCACACGATCCCCTCACCCCAACGCCTCGCCCATAATTTCCTTGCCCTTTAACCCCAAAATGGTAAATTTATCTCTGCATTTCTGGGCCCATAGCTCAGCTGGTTAGAGCAGCGGACTCATAATCCGCTTGTCCTAGGTTCGAATCCTAGTGGGCCCACCAAACTAACAATTAGTGTTGTAGAAAAGACGAACGGCGCCTGAAAAGGAGCCGTTTTTCATAATTTGCTGTTACGCTGCGATAGCTAAACAAGGTGGGGATCGGGATATAGTGTTCCTGGCCAATATCTTCTGGCGAACTATTGGACAATTGATCAAGCCATGAGAGAGAAGGACGAGAAAGGTCCTGAGGAAGACGCTCCCGTCATTCTAGCTGCATCAGAAATAGGCTATGTTCGAACGGGCATGCGAGTATATTCGCCAGTATTGATAGATCACTGTCCCACGGATACAACAAGAATGAAAAAACTGAAGTTCGTTCTTGTTTTCTATCTATGGTTTTCCGTATATTTTCATCGAAACCCCCCCTGTTCCTCTTCGGAGGCAGGACGCGAGGCCGTCTTCGGATGGCCTCTGCTTTTTTTATGGAGTGTGTGTGAATACGTACGTCTACATTGATGGCTTCAACCTATACTTTGGTGCCGTGCGAGGCACACCGTATAAGTGGCTTGATCTCTCAAAAATGTGCCGGTTACTCCTGCCAAAACATACGATCGCGCAGATAAGATATTATACTGCGCTCGTTCGGCCTCGTGCCCACGATCCACAGCAACTTACTCGTCAGCAGACCTTTCTGCGGGCGCTACACACACTCCCCAACCTATCCATTCATCTCGGAACGTTTTTGTCACACGAAGTGGATATGCCACTGGCTAACTCTAGCTCGAGTCCACCCTCAACAGTAAAGGTAATCAAAACTGAAGAAAAAGGTTCGGATGTGAACCTTGCAACACATCTCCTTCAGGATGGCTTTGCCGGAAAATATGATTGTGCTATCGTCGTCTCCAATGATTCCGACCTTGTTGAACCAATCAAGGTGGTCCGAAACGATTTAAGGAAAGTAGTTGGGGTCTTGAATCCACACAAGCGGCAGAGCCGAGAACTCCAACAAAATGCCAAATTCGTAAAACGCATCCGAGCGGGCGTGCTAAAGGCGTGCCAGTTTCCTTCGGACCTCAAGGACTCTCACGGTTCGTTCCACAAACCTGCCCGCTGGTAATTCCAGCCTTCCTTTCCAACATCGCAGAATATTCCGCAGAGCGTTCGAAACTGATAGAGGGTGGGGGAATCGAACCCCAATGCCATGGGCTTGGACTACGCCCGGCACCGGAACCTTCCGGCAGTCACCCCCTACCTGTTTGTCGTTACGCGGTACTCTACAATTTCCGCTTGTAAACTGTTCGACGCAAGTCACAGTCAGAAAGGAACGGCTAGGGTGAGACGCGAGAGTTTACGAAGCCTCGTGAAGACGAACCTGATCACGCCCTGCCGGTGGAGTCCACGTCACAGCTCTTCATAAAGCGCCTCGATCTTCTCTTCGATCAGTCGAAGCTGCCGGCTGAGCTTCTCCCCTTTCTTGTATTCTCTCTTTCGGTAAGCATCTGCTAGAACGCCTTCCAATTTCAGACGCTCTTCCTCGAACGCATCGATTCGAGATTCCACATCTTCTGTTCTCCCCGGCTTCTTTCCCGATTTTGATCCGGGATTTCTCTGGACCGGCTGTTTACGCTGCTTGCGACCGCCGGGCTCCTCTGCTCTCCTCGCCGCCCAGAACTGGGAGAAATTGCCTGAGAATTCGATCAAATCAGGATTCCTGATCTCCACCACTCGATCCACGATCCGATCCAGAAAATATCGATCGTGGGAGATCGCTAGAATCGTCCCTTCGAATTCCTCGAGCGCCTCCTCCACCCGCTCCCGTGAATGGATATCCAGGTGATTTGTAGGTTCATCCATTAAGAGAAAATTGACGTCGGAAACCATCAGCTTGGCCAGCTGAACCCGGCTCTTCTCACCCCCGCTCAAAGTACCGATCTGCTTGTCCAGGTCTTCCCACCTGAACAGGAATCTGGACAGGGCGGTGAACCCCTGATCCTTTGTCAGACCGGCTGCCCGCTGAACTTCTTCCAGAATCGTCCGGTTGAAATCAAGCGTCTCGTGTTCCTGACTGTAATATCCGATTTTGGTCCGCGGGCCAACCCGGATCACCGAATGATCCCACGCCCCATCGGAAATAATCTCCTTGAAAAGCGTTGACTTGCCGGTACCATTGGCCCCGAGCAGCCCCACGCGATCTCCAAAGGAAAGACTCAGGTCCACGCCTTGGAACAGAACGTGGTCACCAAATTTCTTGCTGTATCCCTTCAGCTCTAGCGCGATCTTTCCTGCCCGGTCCCTGAAATCGAAACTCGGATCGATCTTGCCCCTGTCAAGCCCTGGCCTACCGATTCGGTCCATCCTGTCGATCACCCGCTGCTTGTTCCGCGCCTGTCTGGCGTGACGGACGTTGTCGGTAATGTGGGCCCAATGCTCGAACCGCTTTACCATCGCCTCGAGTCTCTGAATCTCCTTTTGCTGGTCCTCATACGCCGCCTTCTGTTTGATCAGGTCTCTCATCTTCCTGGCACGATAGGATGAGTAGTTCCCCTCGAACACGCCGGCGCCGCAATCCTCGATCTCCACGATTTTACCTGCCACGCGATCGAGCAGATAGCGATTGTGCGAAACCAGGATCACCGTCTGGTCGCAGGTCTTCAGGAATGCCTCGAGCCAGGCCAGACCCTCGAAATCGAGATGATTAGCGGGTTCATCCAGCAGCAGGATATCCGGCTCTGCGAGCAAGACCTTCGCAAGTGCGACAATATTCTTTTCTCCTCCGCTCAGAGAATCCATCTTCTGCGACTTCATGGCCACAAGGCGCAGACCCTCGATGACAGCGTCAGAGCGATGTTCGTACTGATACCCGCCTTCCTGCTCAAACCGTTCTGCCAACTTGCTGTATCGGGCCAGACCGGCTTCCAGAACAGATCCCTCCAGAGATCCCAGACCTGCCTCTGCTTCCTGAAGCTCCTTTTCCAGTGACTTGATTGCATTGAATACCGTCATAATCTCCTGGTAGACCGTATTTTTGTCACCATATGAGAGATTTTGGGCAAGATAACCGGTGCGTGTGGCCTCCGGTGAACTGATCACGCCATCATCGATGGGTTCTTCCCCTACAATCATCTTGAGGAGTGTGGACTTACCCGACCCGTTCTCCCCTATCAAGCCGATTTTCTCGCCTTTGTTGACCTTGAACGATACCTGGTCGAGAATCACACGGGTGCCGAACAGTTTGGTCACGTTATTGACATCCAGAATCGTCATGTCAAATCCTTCAATTTTTAATTTTTTTGGCACAAATAAAAACAGGCCACGAGAAGCAATCTCGCAGCCTAACGCATTGAATATCAGTATTATACAAATGTCTTAGGCATTGCCTCCTGGTGCGATTTGGGCACACGAGTCCCTTGAAGGGGCCGAATCATATGCCAGACTAGGTATCCCCGCGAAGCAAAATTCGTCAAGAACGCGCACTGGATTCACTACCTCCGTCAGCTTGGGGTCAACCGGGCCCCATCTACAACTGTCATTTGATGATTTTAAATCACCGGACTGTGAGGCTTCAGCCATCAGACCGGTCTGTGACCCAAAATGTTGCCGAGATCTCATGCCAGCTATAATCCTTATCATCTTGTCTCTGTGACCACGGCCACATTGAATCTACCCATTAGTTCCGATACTAACAGCAGCCTTGGTATGGAATCTGCCAAGGCCCAATAGCCCTTCTCCAGAGTAGGCACGCTTGCAGAGGCTGTGACTGAAATGGATGAAGGGCTTTTTCGATCCTCTAAACGATTGCCCGCGGGTTCTCCAGCCCGCCCGGACATCGGACTCCGGACACCGGACTTTACCGCCGGTTGGCCGCCCTTTCGAGCATCTTCACCACCTCTGTCTTGGTCCGATACTGGGCAAGCCTGATCGGTGTCATCCCGTTTCTTGCCTTTACCTCAATATCGGCGCCTGCGTCGATCAATACCCCCACCACTTCCTGGTGGCCCATATAAGCCGCAAAAGTAAGTGCGGACCAGCCGGCCATCGTCCGATCGTTCACCCGTGCGCCCCTGTTCAACAGCACTTGAACGATCGCTTTCAGTCCCTTGTCGGCAGCAAAAATCAAAGGCGTATTGTCATCCAGATCTCGTGCGTGGATATCCGCACCGGCATCCAGAAGCATTTCCACAATTGAGGTATCGGCCTTAATTGCCGCAGCGTGCAGCGCGTTGCGAGTATAGTTATCGATATGGACGTCGGCGCCCGCCTCCAGCAAGAGCTTCACCACTTCGGCCGAACTCTTCTTGGCAGCCTCCATCAGAGGTGTCGTGCCGAGAATCCCCTTTTCATCAACATCGACACCCTCGGCCAGCAGCTCTTTGACAGCTTCTGCATCCCCCTTTTTTGCAGCCAGAATGAGATCGGGATCGGTCCGGGGGGCACACGAAACAAGTGCGGCAATACTCAACAGGCCAACGATTAATCGAAATTTCAGAAGCATGTTCAAATCTCCACAAAAGTTTATACCTGACGAAGAACACCATTTTCGGGTGTCATTTGCTATAGTACCATACCCAGAATATGATGAATATCGCAGCGGTAATCATTCCCCTGATCAATTTATCCCTGGAAGACATAGCACGTTCCAGATCCGGAAAACAGCCTGTTAAGAGAGAAAATGGTCAGGAAACCGCGAGTATGGCATCAATCTTTTCCAAAGCGCACGTGGAATCTCGATTCGGTGCCCTCTGTCGAATTGGAATCTCCATGTTTCTATCAGAGAGAGACCGAAGTGAACAGGAATGGACAGGGACCCGGGATTCAATTCGTGAACCGGTTTTCCGAGTGCCCCGCTCTCGATGGCCGACTCTATTTGTGAATGGATCCAATCCAGGGTCAGGGCTCGCTCAAACCCTCTTTGCGCCACCTGGATTGGCGAGACGATTTCGGTCTGTTTTACCGGATGCTCCGTATTCATTCGAGACCTTTCGGGGTCAGCTTCTCTTGCCGAATACCATAGTGACGGATAGTGTCGCTCCATCCGAAGTGTCGGAAGAAGCGATGGTAATCTGTTGGCCATCGCCCTGCAACTGCGTGCTGTAAGTAGGTACATCTCCATCCGGATCAAAAGTGATCGTATTTCCGGAGGCGACGTAGGATCCCGTTTCGGAAAATGTGGTGGTCTGATCTGAACCTGTTATCGAATACGTTATGGAGACGGTGTACCTGTTCCCTGTGATCTCCAAATTCCCAATCGCGTCCGGAGGATCGATCACCATAACCAGATCGGAAAACTCCACCGTCATACTTCTCAGATCCCATGAACCCTCGAGTGAACCCGAAGACAATGGATTATCATCTCCACCGCAACCGGCGGAAATCAACACTGCCAAACAGATCACAACAAATCGATTCATCTATTGATCCTTTATTGTGCATGGAGAGATTCAGGGCGATTTTTCGGCTTCGACCATGCAATATAGGAACCGCCAGAATGCCCTGCAAGTAATCTTTGAAAGAGGCTCCACTTCCACCACTGTTGAAATGTATTCGGCAGGGCATTTCTTTTTTGTATTGACAGCCGATCCGTTCTGCACATTATTTATGCCCCTTCATGAAACACCGAGAGGTCAACTCTCCCTCACTGACCACTTAACTATGGAGATAGCGGTTGGCTACGATTACTAAAGCAGCACTCTCTCAGTATCTGGCGGACAACATGGGCTACCCGAAAACAAAGGCCCTGGAAGCTGTTGACATTCTGTTCCAGTCTATGGCGGACTCGATCTGCAAGGGAAACCGGATTGAAATAAGAGGATTCGGATCCTGGGAAGTCAAATCCACCCGGCAGAAACCTCAGGCCAGGAACCCGAGCACCGGCGAAACGGTATTCGTACCCGCTCGGCGCAAAGTCATGTTCAAGCCGGGAAAGATTCTGAAAGACGTACTCTCCCAACCTCTGGAACCCCAGGAGGAGTAGGCCCCGCCCCTTGCAAACGCACCAAGACGGCGTTACCATTTCGGATCCCGGAGCGTGGCAAAAAAAGATCGACAGCTTCCGGGCAATGGGAATCAACCGCCTTCAGGTCATCAGTGATTGGGATCGCACCCTCACCGATCCCCATTCCTCCAGGGGACTCGACCAGTCCACATACTCACTCCTTCATACCAGTAATCTTCTGGGATCCTCGTTCAGCAGCAAATCCGCAGCACTCTACAACACCTACCGGCAGATAGAACTTTCCACAGAGATCGATGTTTCTGAGAAATTCATAAAAATGGATGCGTGGTGGACTGCCCAGTTCGACCTCCTCACCGCACACGGATTTGGCGAACCGACTGTGAGAAGCATCGCCGAACGTGGCCAACTGACCATGCGAGATGGCGTCTGGGAGTTTCTGCGCCACCTGCATCGGCATGAAATCCCCTTGCTCATCCTATCTGCCGGAATCGCCAACATCATCGAAGCCCGGATCCGCTTCAATCAAGCCAACACGCCGAATGTCCATATCTGCGCCAACCGATTTCCGATGGCTCCTGACGGTCTGGCAATGGACTTCGCCCGGCCATTGATCCACACGTTGAACAAATCATCCGCCGATAACACCCAGGCATTTCAGGAGGCCTCCGCGAATCGGACAGCGTTGATCGTGTTAGGCGATACCCTCGAAGACATAGAGATGAAAAAACTGAGTCCTCAGTGCGCAGTCATCAGCATAGGATTCCTCTGCGACCCGAGTCTGTCTGAGAAGTTTTTACGAGTTTATGACGCGGTGATTGCCCCCGACGGCTCTTTTGCCTTCGTAAATGAGCTGCTCGCTGCCATTTCATCCGGCAGCTCGGCCTCCTGATCGGGCGAAGGATCACTCGTGCATCCGCAATTGAGTAGATACGTGAGCCAGCACTGGGCTCTCTTGTCGATTGGTCGACAAAAATCTGTGCGGGGTACCCACGTGGCCTCAGCGCAAGCATCGAAAGGAGGTGGTTGTTATGCAGACTAACACCACAAGGAGGGGCAGCGCCTGATCCAAGCGGGCGATCCCTTCTAAGACCCGGCGCCTCCCACTATTGGGGGGCGCCGGTTTTTGTTTACTCTTCCCCCTCGCGTTCCAGCCATCCTGGAAACCTCCCCACTGCTCACACCTGTGATCATCGTCACCGAATATTGACAACAGGCTTGTCGCTATTGCCAATTTGATTGTCGCTACAAATAAACTTGCCATGGTAGTATCTTTCCCACAAATACAAGAAGATCGACAATTTTATTGTCGATTGTTTATTCAACTGATCATTTCGGCGAGAAATTCATTCATCCCTCCCGGTGTTGATCTACCAGGGGTTTCGACACGATTCCGGGTTTCTGCCTGAAAGGCTGGCACCCCTTCTGCTTACTGCCCCAACGAGGAAACGATTTCGAATTGTGACCCTCATCATAAACCGACTTTCCGCCGCACCTGAATATGTTGAAGGCCTAAAATTCTCGCCTCAGGTGATCCAATAAAAAAAGGTTGTTATTGTTTATATTCGACTTATCTTACCCCTCTTCATTTTTAAAAACGTTCCATTTGCTGATGTTGCAAAACCTGAAAGGAGGCAGTTGTAATGAAGACTCTATTGGCTGCAAGTATTTGCTTTCTGCTGATTCAGACGGACGTCCCGGTCTACGCCCAATCGGGGCCAAACTGGGCGGAAGGCGCTATTTCAGCGATCGGCATCGGTGTACCGCCTGAAAATGCACGGAGCAAAGGACAGGCGAGAGCAATGGCACGACGCGCGGCCACAGTTGACGCACAGCGCCTGCTGGTGGAAATCATGCAGGGTGTAGTTGTGGATGCAGAAACCACGGTGGAAAATGCGATGGCCAACGACATCATCAAAACCAAGGTGAGAGGCATCCTGAGAGGCGCCCGTCAAGTTGGCAAACCTGTATACATGGATGATGGCTCAGTAGAGGTCACCCTGGCTGTAAACCTGAGGGGAACGCTCTCGGACGTACTGCTCCCTAAAGAGGGCTTCTCCGAGGAACCGGCGAAGAAAGTGGAGGCACCCGTCATTCCAGACGGCCATACCGGACTCATTATTGACGCTCGCGGATTGGGCCTCGCGCCTGCGATGGCGCCAAAAGTTATGGATGAGACCAAGAAACTGGTCTACGGCGCCAAACTGGTCAGCCGCGAAGCCGCTGTCACACACGGAATCGCGGTATACGAAAAAGACCTCGACTTAGCAAAAAAGAACGACCGGATCGGTGATAATCCACTGGTGATCAAGGGGACGGAAGCGAAGGGGCGGAACAAATCCAATGTCGTGGTCTCCGATGCGGATGGCGCCAGGGCACGAAAGGCGGCGGAAGGTCTGTCCTTCCTCAGTGAGTGCAAAGTCGTAGTCGTGGTGGACTAACCAGAGGTATTCTTCATGAAACGTTTCTCAACACAGATCTTTGCTTCGCTCCTGCTCTTCTCAGTGGCAGTGGCAAACCCGACGCCAGAAATCGTGATTCAAATGGGGCATGGCGACGTCGTTAGAACTGCAGCGATGAGTGCAGACGGCAGCTTGCTGGCCTCCGGGAGCATGGACGGCACCGTGAAGATCTGGCAGACACGCACAGGACACCTCATCCGATCGCTATCCGGTCATAAAGATGGTGTCCGCGCGGTACTGTTCCATCCGGATGGCGCCCATCTTGTAACGGGTGGGGCAGACAGATTCGTGAAGGTGTGGGATCTGAAGACCGGAAAACTTCATCAAACCCTTGTAGGACCCAGGGAAGACGTGGCCACGATCAGTCTGAACGCCACGGGTTCCCGCATCGCAGCCGGAAGCGAAGACGGCCGAATCTACGTCTGGGACAACGAGACCGGAGAACTGCTCAGATCCATCTCCGCACACCAAGACGGTGCGCTGGGTGTGGCATTCACTCCGAATGGACGTCTGGTCAGCGGCGGGGCCGATCAGACCGTAAAGATTTGGGGCAAAGGCGATACGCCCCTGAGGTCCATCGCTGGCCACGAAGCGCCGGTGACCTCCGTTGCCATCAATCCCGGAGGCACCACAGCAGCCTCCGGCAGCGAGGATGGCATGGTCAGGTCGATCGATCTGGAAACAGGCAAGATCCTCTGGAAGGCGCAGGGGCACACTCAGCCCGTGCAGTCCGTGGCCTACACTACGAATGGAGAGGCCGTTGTATCCGGTTCCTGGGACAACACCGTCCGTCACTGGTCAGCCGCCTCCGGCGCGCCCATGGGCAACATCAATACCGGCGAAACACTCGGCTTCGTGGGATCGGTTCCTGACGGAAGAGTCCTTTCCGGTGGGGGTGACAACCGGGTTACCCTGTGGTCAGCAGAAGGTGGCACAGTGCAGCGATTCGAAGGACAGGGCTCGTGGGTATACGCTGTTGATGCAAATGCGGACTACGTGATTACCGGGAGTGCTGACGGCGGCCTTCGACTCTGGGACCGCCTGGATGGACGGATGCTCAGATTGTTTGACGGACACACGGCGGCGGTTACGTCGGTGGTCGTTACACCCGATGGACAAAAACTCGTCTCCGGTTCAGGAGACAGCAAGGTGAGCGTCTGGGACCTGGCATCAGGCGAACGCCTGAACACATTTGAAGATCACGAAGCCTGGGTATACGCTGTAGCTGTTAGTTCCGATGGAAAGTGGCTCGTATCGGGAAGTGCAGATGAAACCACCATCGTGAGAGACATCGACTCAGGGATTGTCGCCCACACACTCGAAGCTCAGTCTGGAGAGATCACTTCCGTAGCAATCTCCTCCGATGGCACAACACTTGTAACCGCAAGTGGTGACGAATCGCTGATGACCTGGGACCTTTCGACCGGCGCAGCCGGCAAAACACTCGAAGGTCACAAAGGCTGGGTATTCGGCGTGGCGATCACACCAGACGGCAAGCAGGCGGTCTCCGTGAGCGAAGACAAAACAGCCAGGGTGTGGGACCTTCGCTCGGGCGCCTTGCGTCATAGCATCGACCTGGGTGTCGCCGGAGCCAGCATAGTCATTGCCCAGGATGGTGGCTCAGCGGTGGTCGGCACCATAGATGGGCGACTGATTCGCCTGGACATTACGGCGGGGGAAATTACCGGAACATCGCGTGGGCATACCGCACGTGTGTCGAGTCTGGCGCTAAGCCCAGATGGAAAGACCCTATACTCGGCCAGTTGGGACGGCACCCTCAAGGTCCGATCGCCGAAAGGTAAGGAGAGAGCGTCATTGATCAGTTTTCAGACTGGAGACTGGCTGGCGAGCACACCCGAAGGCTACTTCACCTCCTCTATCAACGGAAGCCGGTATGTAGCCTGGCGAGTCGGTCAGGAAGTCTTCCCCTTCGAACGGTATGAAGAAGTCTACAGAAAGGCCGACATCTTACAAGCGCGACTATCCGGACCGGCCGCGCCGAAACCTTCGCCATCGAGTGCTCCTACTCCCCCGCCTGCACCCGCGCCCTCCGCCGTGGGCAATCCCCCAAGTGTTACACTCGTAAATCCAGCACCGGGAACCAGCACCGACCAGGAAACAATCGATGTAGACATGGAAGCCTCCGATGCCACCGGCTTGCAATCAGTAATTATCTCAATGAATGGTCGCCCGCTGCAGCAAAACGGCATAAGCGAGATTCCACTGGGCGAACCCGATAAAGAGAAACGCATTCAAATCAAGGTCCCCCTTGTGTATGGACCGAACAAGATATCCGTTAAAGTCATCAATACCAGGGGTGTACAGAGTGATCCGGACACCGCCACCGTTCACCTCAAAGAACCCCTGATACCGGTTGAGGGAAATCTATGGGTCGTAGTGGCCGGTGTGAGCGAGCATTCCAATCCCAGATATTCTCTGAACTATCCAGCGGTCGATGCCACGGCCATTGCAGAAATGCTGGAGGAAAAAGGCGCCGGGATCTACGAAAAAGTTCACGTCAAAGTATTGAATGACAAGGATTCCACAACGCCAAAAATACAAAGCGCACTGAACGAAATCGCAGGAAAAATCGGCAAAGAGGATGTCCTCATGATGTTCATTGCCGGGCACGGCGTAAGAACCAAAGCAGGTGAGTATTTTTTCATCACGCACGACGCCAACCCAGTCAAGCTCAAAGAGACTGCTTTTAGCTGGCAGGCTTTTGAGGACCTGCTCAGAACCATGCCTGCAAGGGGCGTGGTCCTCTTTGCCGACACGTGTCATTCCGGAGACATCGTAAAACCCGCCAGTCGATTCGCCAGCACGGACGAGATGACCCAGAATCTGGTTAAAAAATCCGGTGTCGTCGTCTTCGTCTCCAGTCAGGGCTGCGAATACTCACTTGAAAGTACGGAATGGGGTCACGGCGCATTCACCTACGCCTTGCTCGAAGCGATGGCCGGGGAAGCGAATTACCAGAAGGACAAGGTCATCACGATGGCGGAACTTCAACTCTACGTTCCCACCCGCGTGCGGAGAATCACAAAGAACAAGCAGCACCCGAGGATCCCCAGACTTGACAATTTCGATCCGGAAATGCCTGTAGTCGGCGTAAAGTAAACCGAAAGCCAGTCTGTAGCCCGATTCGCGAAATCCATCACCTTACCAGGAAATATCCCTGTCCGGCCAAGCTGTCAGAACCGGGACAGGAAAGAAGGAGGGAAGCATGTCCAGATCCACGATCACAATTTTTATCACCAGCTTGCTCTTGGTTGGCCTCTGCAAACCGGGGCACACCAGAGATGCCACCGATCAACTCAAACCGGTTGTCAATTCCCAGACCGGTCTCAATAAAGTCGAAAAACGTCGTCTCACACGCGCAATCGAAAACAACTTCAAAGACGTGCCCGGCTTTCGCCCACGAACATTCAGTTCTGTCCAGGCAGTCATCAACGCCGGCCTATTCGAAATGAGTGTGAACACAGGTGACGAGGACGGTCCCATATCCGAACTGGACATGGCGCGCATCTGCAACGTAGCGAAGGCGACTTACACCGCGATGGAGAATGGTGCGGACCCGGCACTTTCCGAGGACATCGCCCTTGTAGGATTCGCACATGAAATCACAGCAGGTCAGATCGAAGCTGCGGCCAAGGCGCTGGAGGCCCTCATGCAAACCTCCATCTCAGTGGGCACCTATCAGGAACTGATCTCTCAGGCACTGGACAATCTGTGGATGCCAGAAGTCACCCGAAAAACCTCCGCGGGTCTCGTCAGAGGGGCAGGCGCCAACCTCGATCCTGAAATGCTTACGCTTACCCTCATCATTGGTGTTGCGCAGGATCTGGAGGACAAGGGTATCGACACTGTGGTGAAGGAGGCGGAGACCTACGTTCGAACAAGAAAGGACGCCGCTTACGACGCGCTCAAGCAGGCCATGAGTCAGGGACTTGCCCCGCCCATCGGCCGGGAGATCTATTACATCGCCATGGAAGAACGCTGGTCGGCAGAAATCAGCAGGGCGGTTTTTGAAGGACTGACGAGCGGCCAGAAAATGGGATTGACGCCTGAGAAACTCGCAATCGCACTCATCATCCGGGTAGCGCAGGGTCTTGAAGACACACCAGCGCCCGTAGCCGTTCGAGAAGAGATCGAGTTCGTTAAGAAACTGGACAAAGTCGAGCAGAAACGCATCGAGAATATCCAGAACAACCCGGATCTGAAAAAGGCATATGAGTCAACGGACCAGTGGGCTGAGATCGCCTATGTCCCGCCCACCCAGGAACAGGTTGCCGAAGAGACAGAACCTGAGAAAGTCGAACCGGCCCCGGCAGCTCAACCGGCAGAGGTGACGACCGCGGAAGCCCCTGAATCCGACAAAGAGAAGGCGCCTCCCATCGCGGCATCACAACCGGAACCGGAGAAAAAGGAAACGCCTGCAGCGGCAATCGAAACCAAGCCAGAGAAAAAAGCATCCCCACCGGTCGCAGCAGCGGAAACCAAGCAAGATCCAAAACCTGCCAAAAAAGAAGCACCTGCCGTGACAGCGCAGAAACCTGAAGAAAAGGCATCCACGCCTGTCGCAGTCTCGGAACCCAAGCCTGACAAGGTGAAGGCGCCTCCCGTCGTAGCGCCACAGCCGGAACCGGAGAAAAAGGAAGTCCCTGCAGCTGTCGCGTCGAAGCCTACGAAAGAAACATCCCCTCCGGTGGTAGCGCCCGAACCAAATCCGGAAAAGAAAGCACCACCTGTGGTGGCAGCATCGACACCAAAACCCGAGAAGAAAAAGGCAGCTGTCAAAGCCCAGAAAAAAGTTGCCACTCCTGCTCCATCAAAAAAGAAAGATCTGGCCGCCACCCTGGAAGCTGTTCACCGGTCCCTGATCCAGGCCTCGATCAACGACTACCTGGGAACGCCCTACAAATGGGGTGGCACCGCCAAGAAAAGTGGCACCGACTGCTCCGGATTCACGCAGGGTATCTACAGAGACCAGGGCATCAAAATACCCAGAGTCAGCCGAGACCAGTTCAAGCGCCTGCCGCTCAAGCTCAAAGCGCGTGAAGAACTCGTATGGGGTGACCTCATCTTCTTCAACAAGAATGGGGGTTCGGACAACTACATCACGCACGTGGGCATGTTCATGGGCAAGGACCCGAAAAACCCCAAACTCGAGCGCTTTGTCCACTCCTGCTGCAGCAAGGGAGTTACCGTAAGTCGGTTCAACAAACGATACTATCTCAGCCGATACGTGGGAGGTGTTAGGGTTGGGTCGGTGTCGGATACGGAGGGGTAAGGCAAGAGGCGTCCGGAGTCCGGTGTCCGAAGTCCGGGGGGCGGTCGTGGTCCGTGGTCCGTGGTCTGTCGTCTGTGGTCCGTGGCCTGTCGTCTGTGGTCCGTGGCCTGTCGTCCGTGGTCCGTGGCCTGTCGTCCGTGGTCCGTGGCCTGTCGTCCGTGGTCCGAAACCTTGCGTGGCAACGGCCAAAATGACCCTGGGCAGGAATCATTTCTCAGTTATCGCCATTAAGTGATCGCAATTGATGTGAAGGGAGTTTGTTGTGAGTCGTTATTTGATCAGCTTGCTGTGTGTATCAGCTCTTTGGGTGGCGAGTAGTACCGTTGTCGCACAGGGAACGCGTACTGCTACCGTTGAGGCTGAGGGAATTGCCGGAATCATTGGTGGCAATGTGGCCAATGCCAGAGACAAGGCCACTCAGGACGCATTACGTCAGGCGGTTGAGCAAGCCATGGGTGCAATGGTATTCTCAGAAACCATGACCGAAAATGCAGCCATTGTCACGGACAAGATTTCAAGCAAAACCAGCGGATATATCCAGAGCTATGATGTCCTCAAATCCGGGAAAACAGATGAAGAAACCTTTACGGTAACCGTTCGAGCCATTGCCAAGATCGGCGACCTGGAGAAAGATTTGGCTGCACTGGGTCTGTTGATCGAGCAGGTCAAGAGCCCGAGAATAACCGTCCTGATGCGTGAACGCAATATGGTGGACGCCTGGAAGGACGTATCCGTTAGTCTGGGCATATCCGAAACCATTATGATGAATGCCTTTCTCGAAAAAAGTGATCGGTTCAACTTCATCGATCGGAGCACCGCCCAGGCGAATCTGGATCGATCCCAGAGTCTCGCCGCCCTCGAAGGGGATGCAGGTGCGGCAGCCGCGATCGGCCTGTTGTACGGCGCAGACCTCATCATTGTCGGCGAGGCCTTTGCCAATTCGAACGAAGTCGAAATCTTCGGTGCGAAAACCGTATCCGCCCAGGCCACCGCAACCGGGAAGATGATCTGGACGGACTCCGGAAAGATCATCGGATCAGACATCGGCACAGGCCAGTTCTCTCCCGTCATAGAAAAGATCTCAGGCGGACGGGAAGCCATTACGCAGGCCACCTCGGAACTGGCGACGAAACTGATCCCACGCATTGTTGAAGACTGGCGCAAGAAAGCGACCCAGGGATCGGCAGTCGTGGTTACGCTCAAAGGCGCCCGGTTCGGCGACCTCAAAGTCTTCGAGGGACTGGTCAAGACAACGGTCACCGGCGTATCGGAAGTCGTCAAACGAGGATACACAGCGGGTGTGGCTACCTATGAGATCACCTGCAAGGCAGGACCCGAAGGACTGGCAGAAGAACTGGACGGCCAGATGGTGAAGGCAAAAATGCTCGAAGTCGTCAGCCTTAGCGCTGGCGCACTGGAACTCACGTTGAGCAAACAGTAACACGGGTGCCGGGACCAGGGGCGGCTGCCGGAAAGCGGTAGACCTCTGGCATTCACCCCAGGTCTCTCGCCCGAATCTTTTAAAGGAGAAACGAAATGGTATCTATTCGCAGAACCGGATGGGTTGGCCTGGTTTTCGTGGCGATGCTCATCCTCCCACAGCTCACCGCAGCACAGGAAGATGATGCGGATTTGATGGAAGAGGAAGACGTGTTCGAGGCGGTAGAGGCGATGCCCGATGCGCCCAAACCCAAGATCATGACCAGGGCTCTCACACCCGCTCTGGCAGCAATGGCGCAGCAGGTGGACCAGGTCACCACCATGGCGAATCGGTACCGCCGAGAAGGGGAATTCGAGAAAGCCGAAGAATCTCTCGCCCACTTTCCTCCGGACAAAGCCATTGAACTCGATGATTACTCCAGACTCGCGCTGGCCGGCGCCAACTTTAACCTGGGGATGACCTACCTCCGGCGAAAGCTTTATGCAGAAGCCGTCTCGGCCTTCGAGCGGTCGAGCCAGATGGACACCGTGGACGCGAAAACAGCCTATTGTCTTGGGACATCCCTGAGGAAACAAAAGAGGTATCCAGAGGCGATCGAGGAACTCAGCCGGTCCATTCGACTCAACAGCCACCTGGCATCGGCCTATTTTGGTCTGGGCAGCGCCTATCTGGGTCAGGGTAAATTGAAAAAAGCAAAAGCGGCTTTCGAGCAGGCCACAGAGAAAAATCCCAGACACGTGGCCTCTCATTTCATGCTCGGTTCTGTGGCGTGGAAACAGTCGAACTGGCCGGCAGCCGCAGAAGCATGGCAAAAGGTTTTGAACATCAATCCTAAACATCAGAAGGCCAAAACCTGGCTGGGCAAGGCCAAAGCCAAATCCGGGACTGCAGGCCCCAAAGCGCGCGGTATTCGAGGCTGATCATCCCACACATCAGATAAAACCAAGGAGCTATACAATGAACCGCCTCAGGAATTTACTGACGATTCTGTCCGGCGTTCTGCTCTGCGCAATCCTCTTTTCGGACACGCGAGCTGAAGACGCACTGGCTTTTGTCACCGAAGTCAAAGGTGATGTGAGCATCATACGTAAAGACGGAAAGACCGACATGGCCGCGGTGGGCAGCCAGCTCTTTGCGGGCGATCAGGCAAAGGTCAAAAAAGGCAAAGCGGTACTCATTTACCTCTCGGGCAGAACGGTAGAAATCGAAGCCGGGAAGGCCCACAAAGTAGAAAAGGAAAAGGCAGGCGGCGGAACTCGGATGGAACGCCTCATGGGCACGCTGGATGAAATGATAGGCGCCCAGGAAGAAACGGACCGGCCGGTGGTGCACGGGATGGCAAGGAATCTTCCATTAACAGGTGCATCACCGCTGAACACTCGTATAAGCCACACCGGTTTCAACTTCTCCTGGGATGCGCTCGAAGGCGCCGAATCGTACACCTTCACCCTGGAATCTTCAGACGGCAAAGAACTCGCCACGAAAAGCCTCCAGGACACGACACTAGCAACAGATGAACTGGGCCTCGAGCCAGGCAAAACCTATGTGTGGTCCGTGGTAGCTGAATTCATCATCCCACACAGCACTGGAAAAAACCAGGTCGAAATCGCACCCACGGAAGAATCCGAAGCCCTCGGTAAAGCGCTCAAAGAAGTAGACGAAGGATACACAGGCACCACAAGATCTCTGCTCAAGGCCGCCACGTGTTACAAAGCCGGCTTCCTCTACGAAGCACAAAACTACCTGATGGAAGTGAAAGGCAAGGAGGATGTGGCGGCGGTAAATAAGATGCTGCAGTCGCTTCAGGGTAAGATGCAAAGGACAGATCCAACGAAGTGAAGAGCGTCCGAGGTCCGATGTCCGGAGTCCGGGGGAACGTCAAAGGCTAAAGCAGAAGAGTCAGAAGTGACGAGGGACCATTGACCGCGGACCACAAATTCAAAAGCAATTCGTGATTTTTTCTTGCCTGTCGTTCGCGGTCGAGCTTCACAGTTCTTACGGTTCTCGGTCTACGGTCAGGTTTTGACTCTTCGTCCGTCGTCGCCGTTGCCTTTGTCGTCCGTGGTCCATCGTCGCCTTTGCCTTTCTAAAGGAGCCAGCACCTTGGCACGATTAATTTCTCGCTCCCGTACCACGATTCTTGCGATGGCACTTGTTGTGGCCTATGCCGCCGGGATCCTCGCGTATCTGCTCACATTCCTGGGCCCCATCGACCAGGCCGAACAACAGACGCTCGACTGGCGATTTCTGTTTCGAGGCCCACAGGGTGAGAAGTCTCAGGAAATCGTCCTCGTCACCGTGGGCGAAGAGGCGAATCTCCCCTACTGGGCGCCCCTGCCGAGAACGCATCTCGCCAGTGTGATCCGCAGTCTGCACCTGGGTGGGGCGAAACTGATCGGCGTGGACTTCTTCCTGGGCAAGCACTCGTTCGATGCCCAAGCTGACACGTTGCTGAGAAACACGATTCGAGACGCAGGAAATGTCGTACTGGTTTCTTATTTGGACAGGGGTGAAGACGACAAGCTTCGCCAAAATCTGGCGATGCCATTCTTTCAGGATGCGGCGCTGGACTACGGGTATGCGACCTTCTTTACAGATACCGGGATCGAATCCGTTCGGGAGGGCACGGCTGCACTTGGCATTGAGGGCAAGCATACACTCTCGCTGGCCGGCACGCTGTTCGCGCATCGGCAGGGTCTGGACACGGACGAGATTCGCGCACTGGAATGGGTGAAACGGAATCCCGCGCTGCCCGGTCACGATGACAACTATCGCAGGGTGATCAACTACACGGGCCCGCCTTATCAGTTTTATCGCAGACTGGATCGCGAAATGCCAGGAGGTATTGCCGCTTTCCACAGCCACCAGGTGGCCGGCTTCCCTCCCCCACTCGCGCAGCGATTCTTCAAGGACAAAATTGTCCTGGTCGGCTCTGGGCTTTCCGATACGCCGGACCTGTACCGCACTCCCTTTTTCTCCGAGTCGTATGACTATGAAAAGACTTTCGGGGTCGAGATCCATGCACAGTTCCTTCAGACCCTCATCTCACCGAGGCAGATCGAATGGTCCGGTTTCTTTCTTACGTGTCTCTTGGTGCTACTCCCGGCATTCGGCGCGGGCTTCGCAGCCATCAAGTGGCAGCCTTACCTCGCCCTCCCCATCACGGTGGCGGTAATCCTGAGCCTGTGGATCCTGGGGTTCTACGTCTTCGAATCCTACACCCTTGTAATTCCCGTCATTTTGCCAACGCTTTCCACAGCCCTTGCGTGTCTTCTGGGTCTCGCCTATCTGGCATCCACCGAAGGCAAGCAAAAGGACGAAGTGCGGGACCGGTTTCGCCCAATGCTAAGTGCGGGACAGCTCGAGGAAGTGCTCAGTTATCCTGAGGCCTGGAATACCGAAGGAAGCGAGCAGGTTGTCTCTGTCCTCTGGGCACGATTGAGCCCATCAGATACCAGGGATCCGACCCTGTCTGCGAGAGAGAAGGTGGCCTTTTTCCAGGACTATTGGGATGCGGTTTCTCAGGTCCTCTACAAGCACCACGGCACCATATTTTTCTATGAAGAAGGTGCGGTCGGCGCAGTCTTTGGCGCGCCGATCCCGCTCCCCTACAAGGATCACGCCGGACAGGCTGCACATGGGGCCGTCGACCTGGCCGAGGCGTGGATCACCTTCAGAAGGGGACGCAAGGTAGACTCCTGGGTTCTGTCAATCGGCGTGGACATGGGACCCGCGCAAATCGGAGAACTCGGTACAGGTGACAGACATACCTATCGCGTGCTCGGGCGACCCACGGATCGAGCGCGTACGTTGACCGAGCATGGTGAGGACCAAATTCAGGGCACCCAGGAACTCATCGATCAAGTAGGCGAACTCGTCTCCTCGTCTCCGTTAGCCAACGGTGACGAAGGCATCCACCAGATCACAGGCCGGATCGCTGCACCTGTGATTGGCTCGGCAGACAAACCGGCTAACCCATTTTGGAAATACGTGGCCTTCGATCGAGATCCCGAGGACCCCGTATCGGAAAAGTTGCTGGCAGGACTCTCGATATTCTCCGACTTCCAGAAGCGTGATCTCCACAGGATTCGCCCCGCGCTCTATCATCGAACCTACAAGGCAGGCGAACGCATCTTCTCCCAGGGTGAAGTCGGCAGCGCGATGTACATCATCCAGAGCGGCCAGGTGGACATCCTTTCGGAATCCGACGACGGAGCCTCCTCGGAACTGCAGCAGCGCCTGTCCGAAGGAGATTTCTTCGGGGAACTCGCCTTGCTCAGCGATCTGCATCGACCAGCGTCGGCCGTCGCCTACGAACCTGTGGAACTGCTCGTCCTCTTCCAGGCGGATTTGTATGATCTTATTGGACGGGAACCCGAACTGGGTGTGCGGCTGATTCGTTCGCTATCCAGAATTATGGGAGAGCGGCTCATCCACACCTATGATGAATTGATGAAATCACGGCCAAATGAATCTGAATCGGCATAACCCGAACAATTCGATATCGGCAGGATATATCTCATGAAACTCGGACCCTTCATACTCAGACTGTTCATCATCATCGCGATCCTCGGTGCGCTCTATGGTATCGGGTGGTCCCTGGCCAACATCGGAACCATCCTCAGAGTGCTCGGTATCGCCAGTCTCACAGCTTACCTCGTGAATCCTGTTGTCAAACGGCTTCAGGGACGCGGGATGAGCAGGAGTATGGCCATCGCATCGGTCTTCCTGGGTATCTTCACGCTCCTATCAGTCACCATCTACCTCGTACTCCCGGTCGTGCAAACCCAAATCACCCAGATTGGCCAACAGCTTGAGGGATTCGGTTCCTCCAAGGATGAACACATCGCCAGATTGCAGGTGGTCCTTGAAGAAAAGCTGCCCGGTGATTTCATGAAGGACTTCGATCTCAAGACGACACTTGAGCAAAAGCTCGATGCGTTTTCGAGCGCCGCTCTATCGGTCGCCACAGCCCTGCTGCTCACGGTCGCATCCAACCTGATCTACGTCTTCCTCACCCCCATGATCATCTTCATCCTGCTTCAGGATGGTCCGCTATTTCACCATCAATTGGTGAGCGCCATACCCAACAGATATTTCGAAGTCTTTTACCGTCTGATCCATCGGGTAGACGAGCAACTGGGTGGATACATCCGGGGTGTTCTCGTCGTAACCACATGTGTGGGCACAGTGAGCACTCTGGGTCTCTGGATCGTTGGCTTGAAATACTTTTTCGTTATCGGTCCGCTCATGGGACTGCTGAACATCATCCCCATATTCGGTCCCATGATCGGAATGGGACTCGCTGCCGTAGTCATGCTCTTCCAAACCGGTGACCCGGGCTCTATCGGAGGGCCCGTAATCGTAGGCGTGGTCGCGCAGGTTCTCGATAACGTGGCATTCACGCCTGTGGCCGTGTCGAAGTCTGTGGACCTGCATCCACTGCTTGTGCTTCTGATGACACTGATTGGCGGAGAGTTGTTCGGGTTGGTGGGGCTATTGCTGGCGGTACCGGTCACGGCTACGGTTAAAGTCGTCTGGCAGGCGATTGGTGAGGCGAGGCAGAGTAGAAGATTTGCGGTAACGAGTTCGGCTTGACAGCAGGGGGTGTCGGGGTGTGCGATGTCAGGGCGGGCGATGCAAGGGAGTCGATGTCAACGCGTGGTACGATGTCATTCTGAACGAAGTGAAGAATCTCTGAGCTCTGGGTGATAACCTGGGGCTGGACCAATTGGGTCCCGTGAGCCCGGCACCTCGATACAATTCTGAGCCTTTCAAGGCTCAGAATTACTCGGCAACTCGGGGGATATTTTCTGGACAATCTTGATCTCTGGGCTTTAAGCGATCACCAAGACCGATGAGATTCCTGGTCACAGACTCCTCGGAATGACAGTCGGGCGCGAGCTCTCGGGATGAGACATGCGATGTCATTCTGAACGAAGTGAAGAATCTCTGAGCTCTGAGTGATCACCAAGACCGGTGAGATTCCTCGTCGCAGGCTCCTCGGAATGACAGTCGGGAGCGGTCGCCTCGGTCCACGGCAGGTCGCGGGCTCTCCGAATAACTCCAGAGGGTGTGGTGTCAGCGCGGGCCAATGTCATTCTGAACGAAGTGAAGAATCTCCGAGCTCTGAGTGATTAACTAGAACAATGAGGAACAATTAAAGGATGAGTAATACAAACAGGAACAGGGATGCCATCTGGCACTCTGCACCAATAAAAGGAGAGATAGCGTGACTAACATAAATCCATATTCTGCTAAGATGCAGGCACTACGCAGAGCTTTCGCCCTGATACCAGCCCTCGCACTGGCTCTGCTTGCCTGGGCCGGTTTTGCAGACGCCCAGACGATCCGAGTGGCCGACAACACCGGCCGTGCACCTCAGGGAAATCACGTTTATACCACACTACAGGAAGCGTTGGATGACTCCGATCCGGATGATGTTATCCATCTCGTTCCATCCGCGACGGAGTACGGATTCGTTATTATCCATACTAAAGTAAATATTCTGGGTTTAGGATTAAGCGTGTCCAGGTCGGAAGGTGCCAGGTGGTCCCAGCTTAGCGGCGTGGTTCTTGAAGCGGGATCAGATGGAACTACTTTTAGTGGACTTCTGATTGGAGGCACTATTTCTGCAAGAAACATTAAGGATGTTACAGTAGAAAGGTGCTGGAGTTCTTCCAATACCCCTTTTGAGCTGATGGATGCTGACAACTGGATTATCAAGAATAACATCTTTTGGTACGAGGGTGGTGTCGGCGGGAACATTCATGGTTCAAACCTGATTTTCACCAACAACATTTGGCGCAAGGAGGCATCCGAAGGCTTAACTATCACCAGCACAGGAACTCTCCTCGTTAAAAACAACGTATTCATTGCCGAGCCGAACTCCTCGGGCAAATTTAATAAATTGGTCGATGTTTTGTTCATCAACAACATTTTTTATGGTTGGCAGCCAACATCAAAATTCACAAGCTTCAGCAGTGGCGATATTTTCACAAACAACCTAACCTATCTGACCGAGAACAGCGATCTTCCTCCGGATGGTGAACGTAATTCGGGGGCAAATAACCTTATCGGCCAGAATCCCAGATTTGAAGATTTTCCAGCGACCCTTGCCGGCAAACACCCTGGCCGAACTCAAATTCCCGCTGAGTTTGATTTCAGACTCAAGGATACGTCCCCAGGCAAGAACTATGGCATCGACGGATCGGATATCGGTGTTTACGGCGGAGACTTTCCCTTTCCGGATCAATCGATCTTAAGCATCACCAACTTTCCTTTTATTTCTGAAATCAACACATCCGGTGTCGTACTGGAAGGTGGCGACATCACAGTAACTGTTAAGGCAAAAGGGAACTGATTCAGACCCCAGCCAAACCAGACCGGGAGATGTCAAAATCCTGATCTTGATTGCCAAAAGATTCACAAACCTATATATACCGGATTATCTAATGAATCCCAGAACCCATATCTACTTCTGCGCCCTTGCAGCTATAATGATATTCCAGTCTGCCGCACTGGGTCAGGAGACCGCACCAACGGCCGCCGAATACTTTGTAGATACAGACCCGGGACACGGGTCAGGTACACCCGTCACATTATCTTCTGATTCATCAAGCACGAACCCCTTTACTTTTTCGACTACCGGCCTTCAGAACGGAAAGCATCGCGTGTTCGTTCGACCCCAGACTCAGGATGGAACCTGGGGTACAGCCGATTCGAGGGGATTCTACGTTCTCCAGAAAACGACACATACCCTACCTGCAATCCCATCTCCTGTCGCAGATGCCGAGTATTTCATCGATACAGACCCGGGACACGGGTTGGGCACGCCGCTTTCCATTCCATCGGACACCTCTGCCTCAGTACAGTTTTCGTTTTCTACGACCGGGCTGAGTCCTGGAAAACATCGGGTTTACATTAGGGCAAGAAATGCTGAAGGGACCTGGGGAACGACTGAGACCCGGGCTTTCCATGTGTTAGAACCCGTGGTACAGACAACCCTAACCACCTCTCCATTGTCAAAACTTGAGTATTTCGTCGGCGAAGATCCCGGATATGGATCCGGAACCGAAATCGCCATTCCTGAAGCCGATTCCGTTGACGTTACCAGGGCAATATCCACCACGGGATTGTCTTCCGGAAGCCACTCGGTCTATGTCCGCGCTCAAAATACCGAAGGTATCTGGGGCACTGCAGAATCCGCAGCATTCACGATCCTGCCGGGTTCTGGTTCTTCATCACCAGCACCAAATATCCAGCTCTTCTCGAACCTGATCTCATTTGGCCAAATCACAGTCGGGGCGTCCTCCTCCGTTTCATTCGTAATCGAGAACAAAGGGGATGCGGAACTATCCGTAACGAACATCGCCTCGGACAACACCAACTTTACAGTCACCGAAACAGCATTGACCATCGCAGCAAAATCCAGTCAGAACATCACGGTTACTTTCACGCCGGACGCGCTTGGAGGCAGAACAGGCATCCTGACCATTTCGAGCAATGACTCGGATTCCGGAACACTGACCGTAACCATGACTGGAACCGGTGAGGAATCGAAGGGACCGGCACCTGTAATCAATCTGACTGCAACTCTCCTCGATTTTGGAGAAACGGTCCTTGGCCAGAGCACACCACTTACGCTCACCCTCCAGAACACAGGCGATGCTGATCTTTCGGTCAGCAACATCACCTCCAGCAGCGCTCAATTCGCTGTCTCTGCGACAACGGCTATCATCCCGCAAGGAGGCAGCCAGACGGTTACCGTCACCTATGCACCCACTGATGAGGGATCGCACACCGGGACGCTCACAATTTCCAGCAACGACCCGGACAACGTCTCACGCTTCGTAACGCTCACGGGAACCGGCGTCACCCCCCCTACCCCATCAAGTTGGGATATCGCCTGACCCTATTCGAATTGCGTCGGTTCTCCCGGGAGAGTCCACCACCTTCACGTTTACCATTGCAAGCGTGGGAAGGCAAGCGCTGGAGGTGACCTCAGTTACCGCGGCAGATCCTTCGCTGATCACCTTTTCGCCAGCACCGCTATTCACCATTCAACCGGGGGGCTCCCAGACCGTTACGTTGACAATCAATTCTGTCCCAACCCAGGATCTGGAGACTTCACTGACGATCACCAGCAACGATCCCAACCAGGGCGAACGGGTGGTCCCGATTCAGATCTCGGTACTAAAATCGGCAAGAATGGTGGTGTCCCCTTTAATCATCAACCTGGGTGGTGTTGCTGTTGGGAGTTCGGTGGATTCCGTCTTTAATATCAGTAACACGGGCAATGATCAACTGACCGGATCGGTTGGTGTGGTCTCGCAGAATGCCCAGGCTTTCTTCTCAGTCTTTCCCGAAAGTTTTGATATCGATCCAGGACAGGAGAGATCCATACGGGTAAGAATAGACCCTGAGATCGAAGGATTCCTTGGCGCAGAGATCGAGGTGGCCAGCAATGTGGACACCGTAACCGTCGAAGTAACTGCCAGGGCGTCCGGTACAACTGGCGGCGGTGACAATGGTAACGGCCAACCCGTTACCGGCATCAGTGTCACTCCCCTATTCATATTCTATGGCAGCGTGGCCGTCGATTCGACAGTCTCCAGAACTGTCATCGTTCGGAATGGATCCTCTTCCACAATCAGCGGATCGGCGAACATTTCTGGTTCGGGCTTCCGACTCCTTACATCACCTCTGGCCCTGCCGCTCCAAATTGCTGCAGGAGACAGCGCGGAAGTGACCGTCAGATTCACGCCTGACCGGGTGACGGATTACGTAGCTACACTCGGAATTACGCTCAACAACCAGAACCAGCCTGCGATTCCATTAAACGGCGCAGGGAGAGCATCCACCAGCGCTTCTGCGACAATCAATGTACAACCCCAGCCGCTGGACTTTGGAGTGCTCCGGACCGGAGAAACCGACACCAGAGCCCTGACAGTACTGAATCAGGGCTCCGGGACGCTAACGGTCTTTAACATCGTCAGCGGGGAATCCGCTTTCAGTCTCCAAAACCGGGCAGAATCCAGCTTCGACCTCGGCCCCGGGGAGAACAAGAGAATACAAATCGTCGTATCACCCACCCGAAGAGGCAAGATCACCGGCACACTTACCATCCAGAGCAATGACGCTCAAAACCCGAACTTCCCGGTCACGGTTCAGGTGGATGTGGAGGGTGCGCCAGGGCCAACCTTTAGGGTAATCACCGAACCTGTCGATTTTGGACAAGTGGGATTTGGGGAACGCCAGGAGATCAACCTGGTCATCAAGAACGAGGGTGTTGCGCCAGGGCAGATATTCGGCATTCGCCCTGACAACAACCAGGTGAAAGTTATATCGCAGATACCCGTAACTGTACAACCTGATAACACCATTGCCATCGTGTTGGTGTATTCACCTCTCCCTTACCGATCCAGGGACGGAGAGATTACTCTCTTTAGTGAAGACGAGGGTAATCCGCGATTCAAGGTAGGGTGGCAGGCAAGCGAAGTCCCTGTAACAGCGGTCGAAGTACTAACGACCTCACCAAGAGACAGGGATGGTGACGTAGGGCCAGATCCCTTTATTTCAGTCAGGTTTTCGGAAGCAATTCTTACCTACGGAAGAAACTTCGTTGCAGCCGATGTGGTGATACAGCCAAGACCCATCACACGAAACTGGCAGAAGAAATGGGACATTACACCAGACGGCCGCACTCTGAAATTCGAGGGAGTTCAGCTCGAGGATGACCGCGTTTACCGCATGACCGTGATCAGCGAAATCGCCAGGTCCGGCAATGAGCTGATTCAGCCAGTTGATCTGGTATTCTCCACCGGGTCCACCAATGTGGAAGACGTGGGTTCCATCTCAGGTGTTGTTAGCCTTGCCAAGCCCTTTGTCCAACTCGATGGAACAGCAATTATCGACACGACTCAGGAGGTGATTGGCCGCGTCATCGCCGTCGATCAGAATGATCAGATTGTGGCGGAGACTACCATTACAGAATGCGGCGCATACGAGCTGGACGGCTTGCCTCCAGATGACTACAAGATCTATGTGGAGATCGAGGGCGAGGATAGGCCGATCAATATTGGCATCGACAGAAATCACGATAACATACCTGATCAAGTCACCATTCGTCCGCAGGAGGCCTTTGAAACATTCGACATGGTCGTAGAAGATATCGAACTCACCGACGACGCCCCAGGCGCGATCATGTTCGATGGAGATCCCACGGCCGGATATCAACCGTCAAGTGAGGTCGCAGCCGATGAGAACGATGTCGTCACAGTTGCCCTTTATGCTCAGGATGTTGAAAACCTGACCCGTGTGGACGCGGTCATCGAGTATGACAACACACAGCTCCAGTTTGCGGATTTCCAGATGCCTACGGGTGGCGATGAAGTCGCCTTTCTTTCAACGGGAGATCTGGATCAGGCGATCTCTGCCAGCAAGGCGCCTGTAGTAGATCGCCAGGGTGATGACGTTACCGTCCAACCGAACCAGATCAGGATCCAGGGGAAATCGCTGAACGGTAGTCAGCAAAATGCGGTCAGCGGCGGCTGCCTGTTCGGATTGATCAGCTTCATCAAGACGGGCAGCACCAAACTTGCAAAGGCTGCCGGCAAACAGGTAGCTGCACCGGAAATCAAGTTGAAGCGTATCACCCTGTTCGGTGTGGACAAGAGGAAGACTATCGAAAACGCAGGCACGATTGTGGTCACCGAGGGTGTCTCCACTGGCGTCCCCCCGAATCCCGGAGCGCCCAATCCCGATTTCAGTGGCAATGGCAAAGTAGGATTTGAGGATTTTGTTCAACTTGCAAGGGCGTTCAGTTCGAAACCTGGAAATCCCCTGTATGATGCGAAGATAGATCTTGATTCGAATGGTGAAATTGGGTTCAGCGATTTCGTGATCTTTGCCAGGGCTTATGGGAAGTAGGAAACCAGTTGCTCGTAGCGCTTCCCTACTCCGCTGCAGCTAAGGGCGCCACAACTACGGATTTGAGCTCCAGAAACGGGCTAAAAACACTCAGTGAATCGGGGATATTCGCTAGGTTTCTACAAACGGAACTCCGTGGGTTCGAGCGGAGTCGAGAATTCAGGATCAGGACAGGCAACCCCATTAATTCGAATTGGCTATAGATATTCGCAGCACTTCGATACACTATAAGCTCCAGAAACTGAGCTCGAAATCACTCAGTGAATCGGGCCTTTTCGCTAAGTTTCTAGAAGCAAAACTCCGTGCGTTCCCTCCTACGCTGCGGTGCAGCTACGGCGGGCAGGCGAGAACTCAGGTTCAAGGTAGGTGATAACCTGAATTCGATTTGGTTATAGATATTCACGGCACTTCGATACAATTTCGAGCTCCAGAAGCGGAGCTCAAAATCACTCAGTGAATCGGGCCTTTTCGCTAAGTTTCTAGAAGCAAAACTCCGTGCGTCCCCTCCTACGCTGCGGTGCAGCTACGGCGGGCAGGCGAGAACTCAGGTTCAAGATAGGTGTTAACCTGAATTCGAATTGGCTATAGATTTTCACGGCACTTCGATACAATCTTGAGCTCCAGAAACTGAGCTCAAAATCACTCAGTGAATCGGGGGATTATTCACAGAGTTTCTCGAGGCCAACTCCGTGGGTTCGTGTGGAGTCGAGTACTCTGGTTCAGGACAGGCAATCGCATGAATTCGAATTGGCTGTAGATATTCGCGGCACTTCGATACACTATGAGCTCCTGAAGCGGAGCTCAAAATCACTCAGTGAATCGGACATATTCACTCAGTGAAACGGGCCAATGCATTTCCTTTCAGAAAGTCAACATTGGATAAACCCATCACGTAAATCAGGGATCGGATATGATACATATGCTGAAGAAACTGGCCACCACAATGACCCTCACAGTTTTTGGCATCTTCCTCATCTCAGCGAGTGTCCCGGCCCAGGAGGCCATCTTCTCGCTGGATCTGGATGGTGCCTATGGTGACCAAGGTCAGTTGGAGCTTGCCGGGGCGAAAAGTAGGCAGACCTTCAAAGTCCAGGTATTCGGCCAGGACCTGATCGATATGAAGGCATTCGATTTTGAAATCCGGTACGACTCGTCCCTGTTGTCGCCTGTCAAGGGTGAGCCGGGGCTGCTCACCCGAGGTTTCGAAATATCCGAAATTGCGGTGTCTTTCGGAGCCCTCAATTTGTCTGGGAGCTCAACCGTTTCCGCGGCCGAAGGGGATGGGCACATCGCCACTGTCACCTTCGAGGTGCTTTCGGATTTCGACTCGGCGGGCGCCGATAAAATCACCCTGTCTTCCATGTCGATCGTACTCAGTTCCGGTATCAGTCTGGGAATCCTCCCTGATGATGTTTCAGTAACCGTGACCTCTTCCCCCCCATCGGACCCGGACATCCGCGTTCCACAGGACTTTGCGACAATCCGTGAAGCGATAAGCAAAGCTATATCCGGGCAGACCATCTTTGTTTCTGCAGGACTCTACGAAGAAAATATCACGCTGAAGAATGGCGTGGATCTTCTGGGCGAGGATCCAGCCACCACGATCATCGATGGTGGTGGAACCATCGCAGTAACGACCGCGAATAACGTTACTTTCAGTGGATTTACGGTCAGAAATGGCGGCGGTTTCGCAGTCTACGCCTGGAAGACTTCGCCAACCATCAAGAACAACATCATAACCGGAAGCGAACGCGCCATTGCCACAAATGCACGACCCATCATCGCCAACAACATCATTACAGGGAACACCATCATGGGGATCTTCATCGGTGTGAATTCTGCATCACCCGTGACGCCACATCCTGTGATCGCAAATAATTTAATCGTTAATAATCCCGGCGCCTTCGGGATCTTTCTGTTCAGGGCTGGCGGCACCCTAATCAACAACACAATAGACTCCAATGGCAGTCACGGCATTTCCATCATGGCACCCGCAGACCCTGCCAAACATCGTATTGACATCAGGAACAACCTGATCACCAGCAATACCCTTTACGGTATCTCGGGCTTCGAATTTGATGGGCTTCAGCACACCAATGACTACAATGATGTCTGGAACAACGGCTCGGGAGACTACCGGATCATGGCTGCCGGACCCAACTCCCTTAACAAAGACCCACTATATACGACACCGCTGAAGTCCGTTGCCGCGAAACTCGCCCAGGCGGAATCAGAGGAATTCGACTATTCGCTTAAGCCAGGCTCCCCTGTCATTGACGCTGGTGATCCCGCATCCATCTTCCTCGATGCTGACGGTACACGGAATGACATGGGCGCCCTCGGTGGTCCAGACAAACTCACCGCAAGTTTTACTGTAGAAATAGCAGATATCCAGGTATCCGTTACGGCGCTCGATTTCGGCGAACTCCTCGCAGACTCTTCCTCTGCACAGACCTTCAGGATCACGAATCCCAGTGAAGCCACTCTGAGTGTGACCGACGTGGTTCTTTCTGGTGAAAATGCCACTGCGTTCTCCGTCACACCCGTATCATTCACCGTACGACCTGGGGGAACGCAGGATGTGACCGTCACGTTCAAACCCACATCCGATGGCGCAAAAACATCGACCCTAACCATAGAGCACAACGCGCCTGGCGATCCCCTGGAGATCTCCCTTACCGGCACAGGAGTCGAAGTTCAGGTGGTATCCAACATCGCCCTTTCCGATACCACGCTGGATTTTGGTAGCGTGAATGTCGGATCCGAACTGGCGCTCGGACTCACTCTTGAGAACCCTGGACTGAAAATTTTCAGTATATCGCTCTCAGACATAATCGGGCTAAGAAACATCGTTCCTGCGGCATCCTCGCTGGGCATCGCCGACCTGTCCATCCTGTCCATAACCAGCAGCGATCCTGCCTACTCTGTTTCAATGTTGACATTCGATATTTCACTCGAAAAGAGTCAGGAAATCACAGTCACCTTCAAGCCCATCGGGTCGGGTTCCAGGTCTGCGATCCTGTCCATCGAACACAACGCCCCCAATGAAAAAAGTCCTATTACCGTTGCACTCAGCGGCATCGGGCTCGCACCAGACATTGAACCATCTCCACCATCTTTGACATTCGGCACGGTAACCGTTGGCGAAAGCGAGGTCCGCAGTCTCAGGATCTCAAATGTGGGCAACGCCTCCCTTTCGATTTCCAGTTTCACCAACACCGCAAGCGCATTCACCATCGACGCAGTCCTGCCCTTTTCGATAGGCGCGTCCCTCTTCGGAGAAATCACGGTCACATTCACACCTGATGCATCGGGCGCCCTGCTTGATACACTGGTCATCTCTTCCGATGATCCGGAAGAACCCGACCTGGAAATCCAAATGAGTGGTTCGGGCGCCGCTGGTGGAACCGGGATATCTGTGTCGCCGTCTTCAATATCCTTCGGCGATATTCAGATCGACCAGACCAGAGACACAACGCTCGTGATATCCAACACCGGCGGATCTGACCTCACCGTCACCGACATCGAAGTGGACTCCACCTTCTTCCAGGTCATCTCCGAAACCAGCCTGACCATTGGGGCCGGTGCAACCGCGAATGTAACGGTGCGATTCGCTCCGACCACTTCCGGAGACAAAACCGGGACCCTTACAGTGGTAAACAATGCAGAAAGGTCGGAGCGCCTCGACATCCCTCTGAGCGGTCGCGGAAGAGGCGGAAATCTGGTACTCGTGCCATCTGACACGCTCCGATTCGCCACCACGACCACCAGCAGTCAGGGCCAGGTCGTTCTGAAAACCGACGGAAACATTCGCTGGAGCATACTGAATGTCGCCTCCTCGGATCAGGCTCAATTCAGCGTATTGCAGCTACCTGGCGGGCTCTCTGTAGGCGAAACCGACAGCCTCCAGGTCATCGTCACCTTTGCGCCATCATCCGCCGGAACGAAATCGGCCGTGCTGACCGTAATCGCAACAGCAACCGTAGACGGCCAGCAGCTCGTGGAACAGAAAATCCTGCCGATGTCCGGCACAGGGCTCGAAGAGAGCGATCTAGCGGCAGTCGAATCGCGCGTACTGCTCTATGGAGAAGTTCCGGTGGATTCGACACGAACAGACACGGTTCGTCTGATCAATCCCACATCTGGAAAGTTGTCCGGTGACGCCGAAGTGATTGGCGCAAACTTCAAAACGCTCACTGCCCCCCTGGCCTTTCCATTCGATGTCTCTGCAGGTGACACCACGAAGATACCGGTGCGATTCACACCGGATGAACAGGGAGACTTCGTAGCCCGCCTCCGGATCTCGATCAACGGCCAGGACGACATCGAGGTCATCCTTTCAGGATCGGGTATCGTCGTGGATACGGAACCCAGACTCACCGTACAGCCTCAACCCCTGGACTTCGGGTCAATCCAGATCAACGAAACGATCACCCTGCCGATCACCATCATCAACGATGGGGGCGGCAGACTCAGCATCTTCAACATCTCCAGCAACAATGCGGATTACAGTCTCCAAACCCGATCCGACGCCAGCTTCGACCTGGACCCTGGATCCAACAAACGCGTGCAATTGATCGTCACCCCTACAAGAAGGGGCACGGTCGAAGCCACCATGACCATTGCCAGCAATGACCCGAACAATCCCAACTTCCCATTCACCGTACTTGCCGATGTGCAGGGGTTGCCGGGACCAGATTTCACCGTGGTAACCGCACCGGTAGATTTCGGGCAGGTCGGGTTCGGTATACGGGAAGCGTTCGACCTCGTAATCAAAAACGAAGGCGTGGCGCCCGGGCAGGTCTTTTCCGTCAGAGCAGACAACAATCAGGTAAGGGTCACCTCGCAGGTTCCGGTTAGCATTCAACCCGACAAAACCACCGTCATCACCCTGAGTTACACGCCCCAGGCCTACCGTAGTCGCCAGGGCGAGATCACGCTCTATACGGAGGACGATTCCAAACCGCTCATTCGCGTGGGCTGGCAGGCAACGGAAGTGCCGGTCACTGCGGTGGAGATCAACCGCACCAATCCAAGAGACGGTGATGTGGACACCGAGCTGACCACGGATATCTCCGTGCGATTCTCCGAAGAGATCCTCACCATAGGCCGCAACTATGTCGCCGCAGATATCACCCTCCTGCCCAAACCGCTTACCGCGAACTGGCAAGACAATTGGGACCTGAGTTCCGACGGCAAAACCCTCAGCTTTGATGAAATCGAGCTTGAGACGGACCGGGTCTACAGACTCACCGTATTCAGCGCGGTGGGCAGATCGGGGAACGAACTGGTATCCCCTGTCGATGCGGTATTCTCGACCGGAACAGCGGATGTAAAAAACGTCGGATCCATTTCCGGCATCGTCAGTCTGGCCAAACCTGTTGTCCAGCCAGACGGTTCTTCTCTGGTGGACACCACGGACAATGTGGAAGGTCGGGTGATTGCAGTAGATGCCAGCAACCGCATCGTCGCAGAGGCACCGATCACCGAATGCGGAAAGTATGAACTGGAAGGACTGCCGCCGGATGACTACAAGTTCTTTGTTGAACTGGAAGGAGAGGACGCGCCGATCAGTATCGGGTTCGACAATGACGACGATAATATTCCCGATCAGGTCACGATCGCATCCCAGGAAAAAGTCGAGACATACGACCTTGTCGTGGAGGATGTGGAGTTCACAGAGGACGCGCCCGGCGTAGTAATGTTCGACGGGAACCCCGATCCTGGAAATCAAGAGACCCTCGAGGCCAGTTTCGGTACAAACGAAGTCGTCACCATTGCCCTCTACGCAGATCAAGTTGAAGACCTGACCCGTTTCGAAGCCATTCTGGAATATGACAGCACACAACTCCAGTTCTCCGACTTCGACATGCCCACCGATGGCGAAGACATCGCCCTTCTGGCTACGGGTGATCAGGACCAGGCGGTTTCGGCCAGCAAGAGCCCCGTGATCGAGCGGCAGGGCGAAACGGTGACTGTTGAGGAGAACCAGATCAAGATCGAAGGAAAGGCGCTTGACGGAAGTTCCTCGAATGCGATCAGCGGCGGCGGCCTGTTCGGCCTGATCAGCTTCATCAAAACAGGCTCTGCCAAAGCGGGCCTGCACCAGGCCTCCCCAACCATCAGTCTGAAGAAAATTACCCTGTTCAGCGTCAACAAGAAGCAAACAATCGAGGACGCCGGCACCATCACCGTGGCGCTCACCTCCGAACCGAATCCCGACTTCAATGGAAACGGCTCTGTGGGCTTCGAAGACTTTGTCCAGTTCGCACAGGCCTTCGGCTCCGAACCCGAGGATAACAAATACGATGCAAAGTTCGATCTTAATGTGAACGACAGTGTGGACTTTGCAGACTTTGTGCTGTTTGCGCAGTCTTACGGTCAAAAAGTCGGGAAGACGGCAATTCTTTCTAAAACTGCCAACTGAATGGACTGTGATCTGACACCCGGTTTTTCTGGGTGTTTAGGCGCTTCCGTTTTGAGAATCTACGCAATTACAGACCCTCAGCCACAATGAACCATGGCTCAAACTGTTTATTATCAATAATTTGAATCCGAATTTGGCCATTGGCCAACTATTTGCCTCGTCGATACTGGAGATTGTAATGAAAAAATGGTCACCCATCATAATCCTGATTTTCGTCTTGTTCGCACCCGCGGAAGGCGCGAAAAAGAAGGGTGTGAACTATGGGGACTGTGGAAAGATCAAGGGCGCCTTCAGGGGTAAATTCTGGCACTGGTACGCGCGGGCTGAATCTTTTGCAGATTGCGATTTTTGGGATGAAGCGGCAGAGGACTTCGAGGGAGCGCTCAAGAAACGGGATACCGACCAACGAGGCGCCCGCACATACGGCATGCGTTACATGAACTATCATCCCCACCGGGAACTGGGCGTGTGTTACTTCAAGCTGGGTCGATTTGAAGAAGCCAAACGCGAACTGGAACTTTCCTTGACCCAGGTTGAAACAGACAAGGCACACTACTATCTGGAGCGCACCCGGAAAGCGCTGGCCACCACGGGCGAGGACCAGTCGGCGCCTGCGATCACTTTCGACCTTAAAGGTCAGAACGAGGTCACAAACCTGCGGATCGTCAACCTGCGAATGCAAATTGTAGACGACAATTTTGTTGATGCGGTGAAGGTGAATGGCAAGACCATCGATATGGTTGGGGACCAGACCGTCACTATCGAGCATCGGGTCGTATTGGCGCCTGGAGAGAACACCATTCGCGTTGAGGCGCGCGACCTGAGGGGAAATGTGGGATCCGGAGACCTGAAAATTACGCTGGATAGAGAGGGTCCCGCAGTCTCAGTGGATCGTCCTTCGGGTCTTGAACCTGTCTCCGATGCGGAGGTTGAAGTCGCCGGCGTTGTAACCGATGACAGTGACATCAAGAGCCTGAAATTTGGCGAACAGGAGATCACCGTTGGCCCCGATGGTTCTTTTTCCACGCGGATTTCGCTGCAGGAAGGCGAGAATGAGATCTCCTTTGCGGCCTACGATGTGGTGGGGAATGAATCTGTGGGGAGAATCTATGTCACGCAGGGAGCACCTTCGCCAACCACTCCGCCTTCTGCTGGGGACGGACCCTCACCGATCCCCGGCCCTTCGCCCGAACCTCCCCCGGTCGAAATAACGCCACCTGAACTGATCGCATCGATCGATGCGAAGCCGGCTGAAGGTCACGCGCCCTTGACAGTAAATTTCACCGCGGAAGCCAGCGGATCAGGTGAACTCTCCTATACCTGGGACTTTGGTGACGGAGCCACCAGCTCTGAGGTGAATCCCAATCACACCTATGACCGGTTTGGCGAGTACATCTCCAGACTGACCGTGACGGATGCCATCGACCGCGTGATCGTCAAAGAACGGGTCATTAAAGCGGAGGCGCTCCAACCCGTTGTTACAGGCTTGGCAGATGCACCTAAAGGGACCGTTCCTCTTACGGTGGCATTCACTAGCGATGTAGGACCATCGGGACCGAACCTGGGACGGATCTCATATCTGTGGGATTTCGGCGATGGAACCACTGCCGACATTGCGAACCCCGTACATACCTTTGAATTGGACGGAACATACACCGTAGGTCTAAAAGTGACGGGCCCAGGCGGAGAAAGCAGCGCAGCCCTGCAGATCCAGGCCCTCGCACCAGGCTTGCCCGACGGCACCCTCTCGGCCAGTCCGGACAAAGGTACACTTCCACTGACCACCGGTTTCTCATTCACGGCTTCCGAAACCAGCGGACCCATCGAAAGCCTGTCCTGGGACTTCGGAGATGGCAACAGCAGCACGGAGGAAAGTCCCCGAAACACCTACTCAAAGGCCGGCGCCTACACGGTCCATCTTACTTTGACAGGTCCTGGCGGCCAAAACAAGATCACCCACCTTGTACAGATCAATGAGCGCAAACCCTCGGGGATGTTAGCTGCAAATCCCGGTTCCGGATTCACTCCCCTGGTTGTCGACTTCGGTTTTAAACCGGACACCGATAGTGGCCCTATTACGAGCTACTCCTGGGACCTTGGAGATGGCACGACAAGCAAAGCGCAGAATCCCTCACACACCTACAACACCGCCGGCGCCTTCTCAGTGACCCTAACACTGGACGGTCCGGGCGGAAGCACCCAGATCACAGAAGAGAACCTGATCAGTGCCTCACAGCCCGGTGAACTTGTCGCCGGGTTTCAGGCGAAACCAGCCGAGGGGCTCGCTCCCCTCTCTGTCACCTTTCTGGATGAATCCAGGGGGGAGGGTACGCTGACCTATCGGTGGGATTTCGGAGACGGAAATTCAAGTTCGGAACCAAATCCCAAACATACATACAGCCAGTTTGGCGATTTCAAAGTATCCCTCAAAATCACGGATGAACTGAACCGTTCCGGTGAGAAAACCCAGCACATCAGGGCGTTGGCGAACTTGCCCACTGTGGCAATCTCGGGAGATGTGTTAAAGGGATCTGTGCCATTGACCATCAACTTTGGCAGCAAGGTTGGACCGGAGGGCCCAAATCTGGGCGATGTGGTGTATCTCTGGGACTTTGGCGATGGAAACACCGCCACGGATGCGTCTCCTACATATACCTTCATCCATCCCGGCACCTATACAGTATCTCTTACGGTCTCAGGGCCCGGAGGCGCCACACGTCGCGATCTCAAAGTGACCGCAGCGCCACCTCCCGCGCCAGGGGGAGCAATCGCAGCCGACCCATCTGCAGGCTATGGCCCGCTGACCACAGCCTTTCAATTCACAATTAGCGATGACAGCGGACCGATAGACTCCCATTCCTGGAACTTTGGCGATGGGGCAACAAGCACAGAACAAAACCCCTCGCATACCTACTCCAGGCCGGGCTATTACACTGTGTCACTCACTCTGATTGGTCCTGGAGGCAAGACAGCTCTGACAAAAGCTGATTTCATAGAAGTTGAGCATCAGCCACCAGCAGGCTCGATAGCCGCCAATCGCACATCCGGAACAGTGCCTTTCTCCGCAGGATTCTCCTTCATTCCGGATCCGAGCGGCGGCCCTGTTGAATCCTACGCCTGGGAATTCGGCGATGGCAGCAAGAGTACTGAGGCCAATCCCATCCACACCTTCGAGAAGACCGGGAAATTTACTGTATCGGTCAAGCTTGCAGGCCCGGGAGGCGAAAAGGTGATCACCAAAACCAGCTTCATTCAGGTCACCCAACCGGTGGTCGTGGCGCCACCTTCACCTGTATCGGGTCCGTCTCAGGTCTCGGGACCCAAACCCAGCACCGGGTCTGCCGAGGACATTTCTCCCCCACAAATCAGACTCAACGACCTGACCGAAAAACAGATCGTTTACTATGCATCCATGCCCATCGACGGAAGTGTGATGGATGCGTCAAAAGTCAAAGAGATCAGCATCAACGGAAAAAAACTCAAGATCCAGAAGGCCCAGAACGTCTTCTTCAACTACCCGACCGACCTTGCAATCGGCGAAAACACATTCGTCATAGAGGCGATTGACTCGCGAGGCAACACCGCCACCAGAACCATTGTGATTCAACGAGAGGAACAAGAGATCAACAAAATGGCATCCCGCCTGAGGGTTGCTGTCCCCCCATTTGTAGCCCCCAAAGAGCTTCCCAGCAAACTCACCGCGGGGCTGAATCGGGCGTTTATGCGTTCACTGGATGCCCTGGGTCGCTTCAAAATTGTCGTAAGGGAGGGTGGAGCCCTTCAG